>ERZ794949.70-NODE-70-length-39195-cov-5.881758_pt1 | contig 39195 bp, 29 predicted proteins | sample MGYA00511363_ERZ794949 | MGnify/ENA primary metagenome ERZ794949 (study PRJEB30137, sample SAMN04331402) | food metagenome | isolation source: T1 must sample point D1 replicate B | place: Australia: South Australia ...
TAGTTTCCTTCATTATTGTAATCCAATATGTTGTATATATATGATATCTTTATTTAGATGGGAATAATAATAGTCAAAATAATATAAATATTTTAATAAATATATTCCCTTGAGGGAATATATCTTGTGAGGTAGTCCTAAAAAATATATTATATTCAACATATAATATCTTAATTATATTAATTTTATTAATTTTATTAAATGGTATATATATACAACATAAAAAAATGAATGAAAATATAATTAAAAATATCCCCCTCCACAGGGGGGGTATAACCGGTAGCTTTACTGCCGGTAATATTAAATTAAAGAATATAAAACTTGTAGCTATATGAAATAGTTCAGATATACAATCCGCAGAAAACTTTAAAGGATTCTCAGAGACTATACGTCAATCATACAAACAATTATTAACAATTATAAGTTTAGCAAAGAATGATAAATCTCAAAAAGAGATATCTTATTTATATCCAAGATATAATTTAACTACTATAAAAAGGGGTGTATATAATAAATATAATAATAAAGGTATAAATACCCCTGGCTTCGCCAGGGGTATTTATATCCCCGGCTTTGTCGGGAATATAAATTATATATCTATACGTAGTATACATAATAAAATACCCCCTCATAGGTGTTTTATCTCCTGTAATAAAATATTACATGAGGAAAATAGTTTAAAAAATATAAATAATAATACTTCAAATTTAATGAAAGGAATAATATCTCCAGATATTGATAATGATAATATTTTTTGAAATAGATTAGCAGGAATAATAGATGGAGATGGTTATATACAAGTAAGAAAAATTAATGGTATAAATAGATTAAAAACTATAGAAGTTAAATTACATAATAGGGATATAAGATTAATAAATTATATATTAAATAAATTACATATGGGAAGAATATATAGATATAAAAATAATGATTATTCAAAATGAATAGTTTCAACAACAAAAGAAATGAATTATATAATAAATAAATTAAATGGTTTAATTAGATTAAAAGTAATAAATTTTAAAAAAGGTTGTGAATGTTTAAATATAAAATTTAAAGAAGCTAATTATACATTAAAAAAAAATGATCCTTATTTTGCTGGTTTAATAGACACAGATGGTTCTATAGTATTTAATTTCCCTAGTAATCGTATAGAATGTAATTTAGAATTTAAATATAATGAATTTACATCTAAATTAAATTTAGATAATGTTATACCTTATTGTAAACCTTATAAATTTATAAGAAATCAAAAAGATAAAACATCAATAGGATTTAAATATCAAAATGTTGAACATATGGAATTTATTTATAAATATTTTATGAAACATAGATTATATTCAGATTTTAAATTTTATAGAGTTTCTAAAATATTAAAATTTTTAGATATAAGAAAATACAATAAAAGTTCTTTTGATAGTGAAGAATATTTAATCTATTCTAAATTTTTATTAAATTGAATTAAATATGAAAATCCTAATTGACATAAAGTTAAATTTGTTTCTAAATTACGTATGAAAAGATAGTCCATATACTTTTATTTATTCCCCGCCCCGCTAACGTAGTTAGCGGGGCGGGGGTCCCCGAAGGGGGATAAACATCCCCCGGCTCCGCCGGATGTTTATTAATAATTGTAGCATTTCCACTATGTATTATCAATGGGAGCATTATTTAGTCTTGTAGGAGGTTATTACTATTGAGGTCCTTCAATGTTTGGTTTAAATTATAATAAAGTTTGAGCTGAAATTCATTTCTGATTATTATTTATTTCTGTAAATGTTATTTTCTTACCTATGCACTTCTTAGGTTTAAATGGTATGCCACGTCGTATACCACAATATCCTGATGCATTTGTTGGTTGAAATTATATCAGTAGTATCGGTTCAGCAATATCAATAATATCAGTTATTGTTGGATTAAAAAGTGTACAAATACAATTAGATAATGGATTAAACGAAGAATCAGAAATACAAGTAACACCAGATTTCTTAGAAGCTAATAAAATGAGAGAAACAAGAGATTCTGATTTAGAATTAATTTTAGCAAGACCTGCAGAATATCACACATTCAGTGAGTTACCTGTATTAGTTACACCTAAAGTTTAGGAATTACCCCCTCTACATTTAAAGGGAAAATATATTACTACTATAAAAAAATAGTAATTAAAATAATATCTATTCATTTATGAACATATCATTAAAATTTATATTTTATATAATAATTAACTCCCCTTTTGGTGTGAATTCCCACTTTCATGACAAACTTATATGAGTTTACTTTTTTTTTTATATATTTTATTTTATACCTTTATATATATATATATAGGTAAGATCAAATTTTTGATATTAGAAGTTTGACAGCTTTAATAAAAGATGTCAAGCTATTTTAATAATAATCTATATGTAAAAGTACATCCTATTTTTTTTTATCAGGATGATTAAATTTATATTATGGCTTATAGAAAAACAAATCCATATTTATCATTAGTTAATAGTTATTTAATAGATAGTCCACAACCATCTTCTATTAATTATTGATATAACCTTGGTTCATTATTAGGTTTATGTTTAGTTATACAAATAGCTTCTGGGATATTTCTAGCTATGCATTATTCAAGTAATATTGAATTAGCATTTAACTCCGTGGAGCATATAATGCGGGATGTTAATGCAGGGTGATTAATACGTTATATTCACGCTAATGGAGCATCTTTTTTCTTTGTATGCTTATACTTGCATATTGCTAAAGCATTATATTATGGTAGTTACAAAGCACCTCGTACATTAGTATGAACAATAGGAGTAATAATATTTATATTAACAATAGCAACAGCATTCATGGGTTAACAAAAGTAGCCCAAAATTTAATATTTAGTATATTTAGTTCCCTCCGGCGTAGCCGGGGGGGGGTAATTTAACTATTACATAAGAAGTGGTGGTATTTATTACATTAGAATAAATATATTACATATTAAATAGTCTATCTTGTATAAAAAAATTTTACCTTCTTATTATATATCGATATAATAAGTTATTTTTATACTTTATAATTGTAACTTACATAAGAAAAATTATTAAATAAGATATTTCATAACAACATTACACCTAATATAATCTAGTATTACATAGAGTGTAATATAAAAAAGTTGTAGAAAGAAAAATAAATATTTATATTATGAAAATAAATAATATAATCATATAATGTTACTATATTCTACAAATGTAGAATAAAATATATGATATTTCAATAGGTAAAAATTAATACAATACTTTATTTATAATAATATATATTTAAAGTAAATATGAATTATTGAAATTATATTTATTGGCGATATTGATGAAAACGGTTAAAATTACTCCCTACAAAACCAGGGTCCCATCTCTTTTCAAGAAAAGAAAGGGGATCATAGGGTAATTTATATATTTACTACAAGTAAGTATAAAATTATTAAGTTATCTTACCTTATCTCTTTATATATAAGAGTTAGGTATGAATCCTCAAATAAAGTAACAAGACCGTCGGTTATATGTATGATCGCTACAGACTGGTCCATCAATAGGTGTCTGAAATGATGCTTAATGTACAGTCGAAACATTATTATAAATAAAATATGAATCATAATAAGTTTATCTGATTATACTGATATAATTCATCCCTTATGGTAAATACAAGGGGGGTGAATTATAATTTAATTACCTTCCAGTGGCGTGTTTTTTATAGACGCGTAATCTCAATTTGAGGTATAATAATTTAAAGTACTTTAAAAGTAATAATTATAAATTCCCGCGCGACGCGCGGGAATTGGTCTATTTTCTCTGTAAGTGCCCCGGCTTCGCCGTGGGTAAATTTAATTTATTAGCCCGCACCCTACAGAGTGCGGGTATTGCCCTCGGTGTGTTTCGTTGAGGGATAAATCATAATGAGACGACACATGTTGTTTTATGTCCTGGAACTAAAAATACGGGTCATTCATCTTATTGAAATTATGGTTTAAATTTAAATCAAAAAAGATATATAAATTATAGTACTAATATAAATAATAAATATAATAATGATTTAAATAATCTTAAAGTATTATCTAATAAATTACCCCAGAGGGGGGTGATTTCTCCCCCCCCCCCCCACCCGGGGGGGTGATTCCCCCCCCCCCCCGCTACGCGGGGGGAATAAATTAGATATTTTAACTTCAAATGTAATTGAACAATTAGATTCGTCTAATAGTTCTTTATCTTTTCAAGATGATATTATCTTACAAGAGAATAATATTAAAAATCAATATAACCCTGAAGAGATATTTAAAAAGTTATGTATTAAACCTGTAATATGATGAATAGATATAAAAGCTAATCAAGAAGATATTAGAGAAAAGCTTAGAAATAAAGCTGGAATTTATATAATTATAAATATGAAAACATATAATTATTATATAGGTTCAGCTCAAACTAATAATTTATATACTAGATTTCGTGCTAATTTATTAACGAATAAAAGGGAAGGTAGTACCTTAGTTCAAAAAGGAGTGATAAAACATGGTATAGATAATTTTATTTATGGTATATTAGAAATAATACCTTATAAAGTTAATTCTAGTAATAATTCAGAATTATTAAATTTAGAAAATCATTATATTCATATTTTACGTCCTGCTTATAATATTTTAACAGATACTAATAGATTTGTTAAAGATAAAAATATTAATTTATCTGATTCTACATCCGATAAATTAAAAACTTCTAACACAATAGGATTATCGGATAAATTAATCTCTATTAATGTTTCTTTAACTGAAGATCGTATAATTTATTTAAATCATATTAAAAATAAAATAACTCAAGAATTTAAAAATGAGTTTAATAATAAACTTAGTAATATTGCTAAAAATAGAACTAAAGATTATTGAAGTTTAGAAGGTCTTGCTAACATTCGTAAAGGAAGTAGTAAAATTATTTATATAAGTGTATTTGAAGATATTACAAATTCTTATTTATGTAAATTTAATAGTATAAATCAAGCTTCTCATTATTTAAAATGCAGTGATAAAACTATACAACGTGCTTTAAAAATTGGGTATATATTTATTCCCAATCTTTTTATACCTTTATTAAATCAAGAACATATTGATAAATATGATTCTATTATTAATTATATTGATAAATCTAATTTAGATATTTATAAATATAGTTATAAACCAAATAAATATATTAAATTAAAAGCAGGACTTTCTAATTATAAATTTTTCACTAAATTTTATATTTCTTTTATTTTAGCTAGAACATTATAACTCAGTTATATAATATATTAATACTTTAAATTATTCTTCTTTAAGGTGTTATCACTTATCCTCTACTTATACCACAGATGATAAGTATACCTGGGCAAGATCCAGTCATTAAGTTCATTTATTATATTCTATTTTATTTATAATTCTAACGAGTACTGTCTTGTTTACGGGCAAATGTCTCATTGAGGAGCTACTGTTATTACAAATTTATTATCAGCTATTCCATTTATAGGTCAAGATATAGTACCATTTATCTGAGGAGGTTTTTCAGTAAGTAATCCTACAATACAAAGATTCTTTGCATTACATTATTTATTACCATTTATTTTAGCTGCTTTAGTAGTTATGCATTTTATAGCATTACATACACATGGATCATCTAATCCAGTAGGAATCTCAGGTAACTTAGACCGTATACCAATGCACAGTTATTTCTTATTTAAAGATTTAATCACTGTATTTGTATTTATATTAATATTTAGTTTATTTGTATTCTTTTCACCTAATACACTAGGTCATTCAGATAATTATATACCTGGTAACCCAATGGTAACTCCACCTTCAATAGTACCAGAATGATATTTATTACCTTTTTATGCTATATTAAGATCAATACCTGATAAATTAGGTGGAGTTATAGCTATGTTTGGAGCTTTATTAATATTATTAATATTACCTATAACTGATAGATCTGTTATTAGAGGAAACACATTTAAAGTATTATCAAAGTTATCATTCTATTTATTTGTATTTAACTTTTTATTACTTGGTAATTTAGGACAATTACATGTTGAAGTTCCTTTCATCGCTTTAGGGCAAATATCTACTGTATATTACTTTAGTTACTTTGTAATATTAGTTCCTGCAGTTTCTACAATAGAAAATATCTTATTCTACTTAGGTAACAAGCATAACCTTTAATAATTTTAGACTTAGACCTGAAATATGGTTACATATTCATATATGATTTATAATCAAAGATAATTTATATGATTTAGATATATCTAAAATACTATATGGATTATATTTATAATAGATATATGACATTACGTGTATATTATAAATGCCCATAGGAGGGGCCCCGCCCCCGCTAACTACGTTAGCGGGGGCGGGGATGAATAAATTTAAATTTATGTTATTATATACACCTTTTATAATTTATATATAGGTGATGTTATTTACATCATTTTTAACATTTTTAGTATTTTCATCTTTAAAATCAAACTCTATAGTTGGGTTTAATTTATTAATTAATAGATTAGGTATAATAACTATTAGTTTTGTACTAATATTAACAATATTATCTATAGATTTAATTTCTTTAGTACCGGGATTTACATTATTTAATAATTGATTTAGTTTAACATCATTAAATTTACCATTTATTATATTAATATTATTATTAGTAATTAGTTTATTAATATATAATACATTTAATAATAAAAATAATATAAATTCTCCTTATTTTTTACTAATAGTATTAGCTAATTTAATAGGTTTATTATTATTTCCTTTAGTTAATGATTTATTAGCTTTATATGTATTAATTGAGTTACAAAGTTATTCGTTATATTTATTAACTGGATTACATAATCGTTCATTTAATGCTTCTAGAGCATCATTACTTTATTTTTTAATGGGTGGTGTAGCATCAACAATAATATTATTAGCGTTATATTTCATATATTCAACTACAGGTTCAACTAATTTAACAGATGTTTTAATATATAGTTCATATAGTAATTCTATTTTTAATAATTTTGATATATTAGTTATAGCTTTATTATTTAAAATGGGATTAGCTCCATTACACCGTTGAAGTATTGCAGTATATAATTACGCTCCTACTTATATAACAGCTTATATTAGTATTGTAGCTAAATTATCTATAATAGCTTGATTATATAGTAATAATATACTTTATAGTAATTATATTTTAATTATATTCTTCTATTTATCTTTATTTATAGGTGCATATAAACCATTATTCCAAATAAATATAAAAACTATATTAGCATATAGTGGTATATTAAATTTTGGTTATATATTATTAGCATTAATGTCCTCAGATATATCTTTATATATTTATATAATACAATATGTTTTAACTCATATTGTAATATTTTTAATAATATTAGCATCTAGTGAATATATAGATAATCCAATTTCAAAATGATCGCCTCTTACATATATACATCAACTAAAATTACCTAATTTAACATTAAGTTTTAGCTTGATTATTGCTTTATTCTCTTTAATTGGTATACCTCCACTTCCTGGATTTTATGCTAAATTATCTATATTAGCTAGTGCTTTAGCTGATAATTTAGTATTAGAGTCATTAGTATTAGTTATATGTAGTGTTATAGCTACTTATTATTATGCTAATATTATTAAAATATCTATGCAAAGTAAAACTATAATAGGACCTACAGTAAATCCTGTATTAGCATACGTTATTGCTAGTAGTACTTTATTATTAATAAGTTTCTTTATTGTATTACCATATATTTCGGAAGGATTATATCTATTAATAATATAATGTTTACTATTTATATGTATTTAGCTCCTGTTGTAGCTTGTGTATTAATTATATTAAATTATTTAATATCTACTAGTAACTCATATATTGAAAAAGATGGACCTTTTGAATGTGGATTTACATCTTATCAACAATCAAGATCGGCATTTAGTGTTGCTTTTATATTAGTTGCTATATTATTCTTACCTTTTGACCTAGAAATATCATCTATTTTACCTTATGTTGTAAGTGCATATTTAAACGGGTTATATGGATTATCTATTTTAATATTATTCTTACTTACTTTAGTTCTTGCATTTGTTTACGAAATTAATTTAGGTGCATTAAATTTAGAAAAAAGATATTTATTTAATACAAAAGAATTAAAAATCAAACTATTCAAATATGAAAATTACTAAACTTATTTATATAAAATTAACTTAAATAACCTTATAAGGGGTAACCCATCTTACGGGAGGGGTGACGGTGGTTAAATTCTTACGCCGTATAGAAGTGAAATACTTCCCCCGCCCCCGCTAACTACGTTAGCGGGGGCGGGGGGAACCCTTATAAATAGGAATTCACCTGTTTAGCGTGTTAAATTATATTTATAAAAAGTATATCTTATAGTTTAATGGTTAAAACTTTACTCTTCTAAAGTAATTATTTGGGTTCGAATCCCAATAGGATAATAAATAACTCTAAGGGAGATTAATCCCCGCTTTTGCCCAACGCGGGAGGTATAATTAATCATATAGGTGAAGAAGATTTATCATAGGTATGTTATTTAAATAGATATGCAATTAGTTTTAGCAGCTAAATACATCGGTGCAGCAATAGCAACATTAGGATTAGGAGGAGCAGCGATAGGTATCGCTTTAGTTTTCGTAGCATTAATAAATGGAACATCACGTAACCCTTCATTACGTTCAACATTATTCCCACAAGCAATATTAGGGTTTGCGTTAGCAGAAGCTTGTGGATTATTCTGTTTAATGATATCATTCTTATTATTATACGCTGTTTAATCTATATATTTTATTTGATATCGACTATGTCGACTATAAATAAAATATCTTATTCAGCAGTACGGGTGAATTATTAGAACTATGAATCTAATAAAATAACTTTAACTCATGGTTTATTTAAAAATAATAAAAATATAAGAAGTTATAATTTACAACGAGTTAGATATTTTAGATTACTTCTAAATCTAGATTATAACTCATATTTTATTATCCAAAGATAATAACTCACCACCCCCCCCCCGCTCCGCCGGGGGCTTTATCAAAAAGTATTAGTAAAATCATAACATTATTGCTATTACTATTTATCCATAGTAGATATTTACCCCCTTTTTGGAAGGGTAAACTATTATCTACTAAGGTGTATATTCATATATGAACAGTCATCAATACTTACAACCTTAAAAGGGATTTTACCTGAAAAAAAAAACAAGATATTATTTAGTAAATATAATATAAGTAAGTTTTATAGTTTATAAAAAAAAAATATAAAATATTAAAAATTAAGTTATTTAGCTATAGAAGGAATAAATTTAATACCGGTTTTGCCAGGCCCTAGACTATATAAACTATTTAATTAATATATCTAACATTATAATATAATTTATGTACATATAGAGTGCCTCATTTATAACGTACTAACCCTATAAAAACTAATCAGATAAATTAAGTTATAAATATACTTTTTACTAAATAAAAAAGTATATTTTGATGTTTTTTTATTATATTAGGCTTAGCTTGGCCTAAAATTAAAATAATTATCATTAACAGTATGAATAATTGATGATGATATAAATCAGAATGGGCATGTAATATTTTATACTGATAGTTTTACATTAGAGGGTGTATAATGATTACAGTCTTTATGACCTACATAGCCGGACTTAAATAAATATGGTATTAAAACAACTTTACAAGAGACTAGAAATAAAAGTAAGGATTCATCTTTTTAATATAAACCAAATAAATATCGTATCTATATTAAATATATATATATACCTACTTTACTTTTTTATATAAAAGAGTTATACGATTATTTTATTATACTTAAAGATAAAATTATCCTATAAATAAGTCAATATTCATATATTTAATAAAAGTACCGGATATGTAAAATTTATCCTAACGTATGAGGTAAATTAAGTTACATTGATTGTATAAAAGTATAGATTATTCAATTAACACTCACTCCCCCCGCCCCCGCTAACGTAGTTAGCGGGGGCGGGGGTCCCCAGTAAAATAGTTTGAAAGGATCGATAATTTGTATAAGAAATTAATAATCTATTACCAATGAAAAGGTATAATTATAGGTAAGTATATTATTTAGGGTTATTATATTTATATATATATGAATATATACATATTATATTTTATAATATAAAACTGTTAAATTTAATGTCCTAAATAATATCTTATAGAGTTAGTCGTCTAAAGGTAAGACTATTGCCTTTTAAGCAATCCATATAAGTTCGATTCTTATCTAACTCATAAATAAATTACGTTATGGAAAGACTCAATAAAGTATTTCTTATAAAAAAAATAAGGGATACCTCTAGGCTTTGCCGGGGTTATATTAATAATAGTTATCCAAAGAGTAAAATAATTCCCCCCCCCGAAGGGAGGGGGGGAATTATTTTATAGGGTTTACCGCTCCCTCTTTCTATAAAAGAGGGAGCGGTAAATGGTTAAATATTTATTAGATTTATTGTTTTAAACATTTAAAAAAATTATATTTTATGTCACATTCAGTAAGAGGATATATTCAATTACATCCATTTCATTTAGTAAATCCGTCACCATGACCTTTATACACATCATTTGCTTTAATGAACTTAGCATTATCAATAGGTTTAACAGCACATGATTATATAAGTTCAAATTTTTATATATTATTTAATATATTTAATGTTTTATATGTTTTAACTTTATGATTAAAAGATATTGTAGCAGAAAGTACATATTTAGGAGATCATACTATCGCAGTTAAAAGAGGTTTAATACAAGGTTTCTATTTATTTGTTGTTAGTGAAATTTTAATATTTGCATCTTTATTTTGAGCTTATTTACATTCTTCATTAAATCCTACAATGGAAATAGGTATGTCATGACCTCCAGCAGGTATAGAAGCTATAGCAGCAGATGAATTACCTTTATTAAATACTATAATATTATTAGCATCAGGAGTTACAATAACTATGGGTCATCATGCATTAATAAATGGAAATAGAACTAATACATTAATTGGTTTCTTATTAACAACATTATTAATTATATTATTTGTTATATTTCAAGGATTAGAATATCTATATTCACCATTTACTTTAACAGATGGAGTTTATGGTTCTACATTCTTTTCTTTAACGGGATTACACGGGATCCACATGATCATGCTTGCGACGATGTTAGCCGTTTGTTCTTGAAGAATTTATAACTATGACTTTACAACAAATGCTCATGTATTTGCAGAATCAACTGTATTATATTTACATGTATTAGATATACTATGATTATTTATATATATCGTTTGTTATTGATGAGGTTCTTAAATTTATTAAAATATAATGAAATATAATAATAAATTTCTATATTTATTTATAGGTTTTGTATCAATTCAATTAGATTTATCATCATATATTTTAAATCTTTTATCATAATTACCAGTTAAAGTAATAGGAACTTGATTTATATTAACAAATCCTTCTTCTCAAGATTTTAAAGTTCTTATAGAAGAATTAGTTACAACTATTCCTTTATATAGATTTATAAAATCCATAGTTGATAATTTAGATCCAATACCTTTATTAACAGTTTTAATAGAACCATCAATATTGAAAAGTTTATATAGTTTACCAGATATAAAATATCCTTTAGACACTGTATGTTCTAATTTAAATTGACCTATATCATTACCGACTAAATTATCAGGTAAGGGACTATCTACAACAATACTATCAGTATCACAATAATATACGTTAATATTAGAATTTTGTAATTGATGAATTAATTTAAATAAATAGAGACGTGCTCTAGCATTTATAATTAATGGTATAATAATAAAAGTAGACTCAGCATAATAAGATTTATTTAAACTTTTAGCTAACTCTTTATAGTGAGGATCATTCATATATTTATTTTTATCTAATTTATTAGATTCTAGTAAAGAAATATTAAACTACGATCTATCTCTAACAATAATAAATCGTATAGATCATGAACATTTTAAATATCATGACCTAAAACCATTAAATCATATTCAGATTTATTGTGGCCGCGAAGCGGCGGTAACCCCCGGGCTATGACCGGGCATTATGATACTAATGTATTATTACCCAATTATTTTAATAAGTATCTATTCTTATAAGGTTTAACTAAATAAAAAAAATATTCATATATGATTGTGCTAGCTATAATGTTAGGTGTATGTACATGAAGAGTATATAATTATGATTTTACAACTAACGCATATGTATTTGGATAATCAACAGTATTATATTTACATGTATTAGATATATTATGATTATTTATCTATATTATAGCATATTGATGAGGATCATAAAAAAAAATAATGGTTAATTACCACCCAAGATAGTGATTAACCTTTCTAGGTTAATTCTGGATAATTCCCGGCTCCGCCGGGCCATATATTACTATAAAATATAAGATAATATAAAATATTTAGGGGAAAGTCGGTAGATATACCTTTATAATTTGGGGGTAAACATATATTACGTTAGGATATATTATCCCTTCGCCCCGCCCCCGCTAACGTAGTTAGCGGGGGCGGGGTCATATATAATTTATTTATTAATTTATGAAATTTGTTTATAGGAAAGGATGTATGGCTGAGTGGTTTAAAGCATAATATTTGAGCTATTAAGACCTTAAAAGTCCACGTGTTCGAATCACGTTGCATCCGAAATGATTATGGCGAAATTGGTATACGCGATTAGTTTAGGTCTAATTTATTAAGGGTTCAAGTCCCTTTAATCATATTAAAGATTTTATTATTAAATTTTATTATGTCTTTTATTTTTTATTTTTTATCTGCTATTACAACAGTAACAGCAAGATCTATAAACTCTTTAGCTAAACCTATTATACTTTTAGCTAGTGGTTTAATAGCTTTACCAACAATATATGATTGATCAGAAATTAATGTTTATTATACAACCGATGGTATAGCTGATATTTTAATTATATTAACAGCTTATCTTATTCCATTAGCAATAATATCAAATTGAAATACTATAAATAATATATTATACTATGAATTAGTTCTTAATTTAGGTATAATATTATTATTAAATTTCATATGTCAAGATATGACTTCATTCTATATATATTTTGAAGCATCATTAGCACCTTTATTTATTATGATAGGTATGTATGGTGCTGCTAATAAAGATAAAGCAAGTGATTATATATTAATTTATACATTATTTTCATCTTTATTTATGTTATTAGCTATTGCTTTATATGAAGTATTATTAGATAATACAGATTATCAAGCAACTAGTTTATTAGTTTTATCAGTAGATTTACAATGTATATTATTTTTAGCTATTTCTATAGGTATTGCAGTTAAAACACCTTTAGCACCTGTACATACATGATTACCAGTTGTTCATTCAGAATCCCCATTAGCAGGTTCTATATTATTAGCTGGGGTTATATTAAAATTAGCTGTTTATGCTATTATACGTTTAATATTACCTACATTATCTGATGCTGTTGTATTATATACACCATTAGTTTATGTATTATGTGTTATAACAATAATATATACATCTATTATAACATTAAGACAAACTGATTTAAAAGTTATAATTGCATATAGTTCTATATCTCATATGGCTGTATGTATATTAGGTGTATTATCTAATAATTTAATTGGTATATCCGGTAGTTTAGTTTTATCTGTTGCTCATGGGTTTGTATCTCCTGGTTTATTTATTATAGTTGGAGGAATATTATACGATAGATATCATAATCGTTTAATATATTATTATCAAGGTTTAATATCTTATATGCCATTATTAGCTATATATTTAATAATATTAAGTTTTTGTAATACTGGTACACCTTTATCTATTAACTTTATAGGTGAATTATTATCATTAACTGGGGCTATAAGTCGTGCACCTTTCCTCGGGGCTTTAGCTACTTTATCTGTTTTATTATCTGCATCATATCAAATGAAATTAACTAATAGATTAACTGGTGGGGTTAAAACACCGTATATCTCATTAACAGCTGATTGTACAAATAGAGAAACAGTACTAATGTATGCTTTAATTATACCTACAATATTATTAGGTATTATACCTAACCCTATATTAAATATGATATGAGAATCAAGTAATTTAATATATAAAATATAATCACCTCTCATAGTTATGTCAATGATATAGTACCTTTACAAGTAAATCAATATTTATAAAAATATCCATACTCTATGTAAAATATAACCAGTTTTATATTATATGATCTGGTTCAATTGGGTAAATTATTATATTGGTTAACAACCTATAATCATGGTAAAGTCATGATTTATTTATTCAAATATGAAAAAGACACCCCGCCCCCGCTAACGTAGTTAGCGGGGGGCGGGACGGGGTATTATTGATAACGCCTATAATATTCATCCACCTTATCAAATAAGGGGATAAAACCAATAAAATAATATTAATTATTTAAATAACTCACTAATGAAATCATAAGATATTTGATTACCTAAGGATAAATAACTATATAGTTATATTTATATATAATTTTTGATGTATATAATCCTAATATATATATATATTATATGTATATCTGTTATGATATAGACCCTTTTCCATTCCCTCTTTATACAAAGAGGGAAGGGTAATAAATATCCTGGGGATGTTATTCCTTTGTAATAAATAGGGATGGGTTAAATGGGTAAAGTCAGTAGACAAACCCTTAAGTGACTATATATTACTTTAGCCCCCCCGGCGTCGCCGGGGGGACAAAAGCCCTCCGCCACGGAGCGGCGGGGGCTTTAGGAAGATATCATTTAAAGGTCAATATCTATTTAAATTATACTCTAGCCCCCCCCGGCGTCGCCGGGGGGGACAAAAGCCCTCCGCCGCGGAGCGGCGGGGGCTTTATTAATAAAAAGATAATAATAATGTAGTCACTTAGCTGTGTATTAGTCTGAGCTACATTGGGATGTTATATATAATTATTATTATTATTTGAATAGAAAACCTTCTAATAAGAACTAATAAAATAAATTAACAAATGTTTACAATAATTACAATATTATTTATTATATATATTAGTCCTAATAATATAATATCCTTATTAATAGCTATTGAAATATTATTATTAATTGTAACAGTTAAACTTATATATTTATCTGGACATTTTGATGATATTCATGGAACTATTAATTCATTATATATTATTATATTAGCTGGTGCAGAATCGGCAATAGGATTAAGTTTACTAGTATCTTACTATCGTTTGAGAGGGAAAGTATCTAACCAACTTTAATGTTTAATTTTGCCGAGCTAAATTGATTATCATACCCTATGGGAGTAATATTAAATATCTTAACTTTTAAATATGAAGAGCCTATTCAAATAACTTTATTTAATTGAATAAGTTTAGGTAATTTAAATATCAATTTTGGTATTTTATTAGATCCTCTTTCAATGGTAGTTATGGTTCCTATTGGAGTTGTAACTTCAGCTGTTCTATTTTATTCATTAGATTATATGCGTTTTGATCCTGCTCGTAATCGTTTTTATGTTGTTTTAAGTGTATTTGCTTTATTTATGACTTTACTTATTGTTAGTGATAATTATGTTACTATGTTTATTGGTTGAGAATTAATTGGAGTTATCTCTTATTTATTAATATCTTTCTGAAATACTCGTATCTCTGCCATGAAATCTGCATTATCTGCTATTTTACTTAACCGTATGGGTGATGCTTTATTCGTTATATTTCTAGGTACTATTATATCATTATATAATTCAGTTGAATTTAATACTATAGAATTATTAACACCTCATACACATACTACAACATTAAATTTATTAGCTATAATGTTATTAGTTGCTGCTACAGCTAAATCAGCACAATTAGGATTACATTCTTGATTATTATTAGCAATGGAAAGTCCTACACCTGTAAGTTCTTTATTACATGCCGCTACAATGGTTTGTAGTGGAGTTTTTGTATTAGTTAGATCTTCTTATATATTAGAATATACACCTTCTATTCTATTAGTTATATTATGATTAGGAGGTATAACTACTTTAGTTAGTGGTTTAATAGCAGTAGTTTCTAATGATATTAAAAGGGTTATAGCTTTATCAACAATGAGTCAATTGGCCATGATGATGATCGCTATAGGTTCTAGTGCTTATGATTTAGCTATTTATCATTTATATTGTCATGCTTTTTTTAAAGCTTTATTATTTATGGCAGCTGGATCTATAATACATTCTTTTATATCAGAAACTCAAGATATGCGTAAATTTGGAGGATTAATTAATTATTTACCATTTAGTTACACTACTATGGTTATAGCTTCCTTATCTTTAATGGCTATACCTGGATTATCAGGTTATTATTCTAAAGATATAATTATTGAATCATTATATGGTACATATACATTAAGTGGATATATAATGTATTATATTGCTACAACATCGGCAACATTAACAGCTATATATTCTATAAGAGTATTATATTTAACATTCTATAATAATCCACGTAGTAATAAATATACTTACACATTAATGCATGAAAGTTTATGAATGTCTATACCTATGGCTATATTAGCTATATATAGTATCTTCTTAGGTTATTATAGAGATAATGTTATATTCCACTTAAATATTGGATTACCACATACTAATAGTTTAATTGAAACTGAATTTACATTACCATTTATAATTAAATATCTACCACTTATTTTAGGTTTATCATTATCTTTAGGTTTAGTTTATATTTACGAATATTTATATAGTAAATATGACACTAATACAAGTTCTATACTATCCTTTGGGCCAAATAGTAAATTTACTACATTTAAAACACATGTTTATAATTATTTAAACCAACGTATTTATTATGATCAATTATTAAATAATATTATAATAAGAAATACATTAAAATTTGGTGGATTATTAAATGTTTACATGGATAATGGTTTATTAAAAATTTTAGGTAGTACAGGTATTAGTCGTTTATTATTAAATATTAAAGCAGCTGGTCCTAACATCCCTGGCTCAGCCGGAAATATTCCTTATTTATTAATGATTAATATTATAATAATCGCTATACTTAATTTAATATAATTTATATCTGGTGAAATTAAAATTAATTAATCTATTTTAATTAACGGATAAAAAGTTATGTATTACGGATTTAAATAATCAAAACGTAATATTGGATATACTTATAATTTAGTTATCCATAATAAATCTCCCCACCCCCCTCGTTTTAACTAGGAGGGACCTCCGCCCCCGCTAACTACGTTAGCGGGGGGCGGGAGATAACTATTCATATATGACATGCTTATATTAATAAATTTCCCAAAAGGATAATATAAGACCGGCAAAGCCGTTTCCCGCTCCTTATTTATACGACCTCCCCCCTCTTTATACAAACCTCTTTATACAAACCTCTTTATACAAAAAGGACCTTTGGGTCGAGGATATATATGATAATAATATAGGTGATATATTGAAAATTGGTATATGTTAAAAATGTTAATTTATGGATTATTAGACTAATTCTTATAAGAGATATAATGACTTTTAGTCAATCTTAAACATGAAAATGTAAAAGTAAAAACAAGAGGAATGAAACATCTGAGTAACTTGTAATTAAACCAACAGGGGTGATATTAGTAACGGTGAGTGAAAATATCAGTATCTTTAATTAATACTAAGAAGTATGAATATAGTAGTTTCCAACTACTAAGATAAAGAGTAAGAATTAAGAGTAAAGTACCGTAAGGGAAAAATAAGAAATAGATTAACAAAGAGTAGTTATAGTATAGCGTACCTTTTGTATAATGGGCCAGTGAGTTATTATATTTAGTGAAATTATTAATTAGATTGAAAAAGATAATCCTTCCCTCGTTAACTATGTTAACGGGAATGAGGAAATAATTAAATTTAATAAGCCCGAAAGCAGACGATCTATTCATTTACAAGTGTTGATAATTTAAATTATCAATGACTCAATAAGTGGTTGTAGCAATAACCTTTAAAGATAGATGAATTGAAGTGAAAGACAAATCTGGTTTGCCGATAGCTGGTTTTCTGCGAAATATATATTAGTATAGCCTTTATTTACCATATTTAAACTGGTACAGCACTTAAATACATTTGGGGGATTTATTGAATTCTATCAAAGTATTTTAATCTCGGAATCAGTTAATAATTCTTTACAGATATTATCTGTAAGGGGAAAATAAGGAGTCAGACTTATTGCGATAAGGTAGTAGGTCGAAAGGGAAACAACCCAGACTATTAAGTGAAAGTCCCAAATAATAACTAAGTGAACATAATCTATATGATATTTATCTGATAAACTCCTTTTAGGATAAATCAGATTCGATCTAATTTTAGAATATAGACAATTAGTATGTGGGTTTGACAATAACCATCATTTAATGAACATGTAACAATGCACTAATTTGATATATAATAAGGTAGTTAAGCTATCCTCCTAATAACAGATGTTATGCATAAGTTATTTAGGTTGACCATCGCATTGCATTTGCAATACGATGGTTATTTATGTACTAATAATAGAGCTAATTCACGGGTCTAAGTATTAAACTGAACTATAGATAAGATAAATAAATCTTATGGTAGCGGAATATAGAATGAAAAATTCTAGAGATATTGCTGGCTTGAGTAACGATAGATAATAAAAGATTATCCTCCTTAAATCATAAGGTTTTACTATAAACGAACGGTCCCTAAGGTAAAAATAGAAATATTTAATCGATGGGTGTTAAGACAAGTAAAATAAAATTAAACCGTACTGTAGACCGACACAGGTATGATATAAATAGGAGAATGGGATAACTACTTTGAATGAACTCGGCAAATGACTAAAAACGTCAATGGCGTGCGACTGTTTACCAAAAACACAGCCTATTGCATATTAGTAATAATAAGTATAATAGGTGGAATCTGCCCAGTGCTTCTTTAATAAAATATTTACTTTAAAAGGTGAATTATTAATGAGAGGTCAACGGCGGTCTTATCGTGAGGATCCTAAGGTAGCGAAATTCCTAGACGTATAATTGACGTCCCGCATGAATGAATGAACGATGCGCCAACTGTATCCAAAGTAGACCCAGTGAAATAACAATTACGGTGAAGATGCCGAATAGCTGTAGATTGACAAAAAGACCCTATGCAGCTTTACTATAGTTTTATTTTGACTATTATTTTATATTATTTCAGATTAGATTAGGTTATATTCAGTAATGAATCAAATGAGATACCTATATAATTTAAAATATTGTCTAATTTAAGATACGCCGCTTTGCGGTGATCTTTAATTTTATTTTTCTTATGTTTTACATAGGAAGATTGCCTTGTAATAACAGGGTATAAGCATAATATCTTTTAGATTTATGCTAATTAAAGTATAATCATAAATGATCTTAAAGACCGAGTAAAATGGTTAGTTTCGATGGGGCGTCGACTTCAGACAACACATCTGATGTGTCTAATAATTAATAGAATTAATTAAATTTTTTATTTAATAGTATATTACGTACAATAGAACTATATGGTAAATAGTTATGCGTTCGAAAGAGCGATATAATAATTAATCCTCAAAGGGATTAATTGTTAATATAAAAATGCAAGGATAACAACATAATTGTGCAATGATAATGACACTAACAAGTGAAATTAGTACTTACGTAGAGTGTAGAGAACAGGCATAATCAAATGGTATGGATGTCGATAACGAATTAAAGTTACGCTAGGGATAACAGGGTAATACTGCGTGAGAGTAGATATCGTCAGCAGTGTTTGCCACCTCGATGTCGTCTAAACTCATCCTCCTAGTTGCAGCAGCCAGGTAGGGTTGGACTGTTCGTCCATTAAAGAGTTACTTGAGATGGGTTAATTACGACGTGAGTCAGTAATGATTTTATCATCTATAGCTAAGACTCTATTTTATGACCTTAAGTGTACGCAAGGATAGTAAGGTGATTTCCAATGGTATAATAATTTAAAATATAAAAAGGTTTTAATAACCACCCCCTCTAATTAAATAGTATGGGGTAATTATAAGAATAAAATTAATTAAGCTAAGAAATTTATGTTTACATATTGAAAGCATATCAAATATTAAATCACATAATAATAGAGTTATGACATTGAAGATTACGATGTTATAGTAAGTAAATAAGAATATAATAACTAAAGTTATTATATATATTTACAAGAGGGTTAACCTCTAATTTTTAATAACATATACCTACATTATATTAATTTAATCTATTTAATAGGTTAATATCTTATCAGTTTAACTGATAGATCTCTTTAAATTACAGGCTTTTGCTTGACTGTATAAAATTTAAAGAGTTTAGGGATTATAGATCAATTGGTAGATCATTTGCTTTGCATGCGAACGATATCGGTTCAAGTCCGATTAATTCCAAATTAATTTGTATTTATAACCGTTATTTAATAAAAAAAAAAATTATGCTTTGATTAGACGTACCAACACCATGAGGAGTTCGTTTACAAGATTCAGCTTCACCTAACCAAGAAGGTATACATGAATTATATGACCATATAATGTTTTATTTAGCTTTAATTTTAGGATTAGTATCTTATATTTTATATATTGTTATAGCTGATTTTAAAGATAATAAATTTGCTTATAAATATCTTAAACATGGGCAAACATTAGAGATTATATGAACATTATTTCCAGCTATAATTTTATTACTTATAGCTTTCCCTAGTTTTATATTATTATATTTATGTGATGAGGTATTAACACCTGCTATGACTATTAAAGTTGTAGGATTACAATGATATTGAAAATATGAATATTCTGATTTTGTTTCAGATAAAGGTGAAACTATTGAATATGAATCATATATTATACCTGAAGACATGTTAGAAGAAGGTCAATTAAGATTATTAGATACTGATACTTCTATTGTTATACCCGTAGATACTCATGTAAGATTTATAGTTACTGCTAATGATGTTATTCATTCATTTGCTGTACCATCATTAGGTATTAAAATAGATGCTACACCTGGACGTTTAAACCAAGTTAGTACTTTAATACAAAGAACTGGAGTATATTATGGACAATGTAGTGAATTATGTGGAGTAAATCATGCATTAATGCCTATTAAAATAGATTGTGTTCCTATTAACGAATTTATTGAATGATTATCTTCTGACGACCATTAGAGTGATTATCTTAAGTTGAATAAACATCTCCGATTTTAAATATTTTATATATTTCTCCCCTTAGGGTGGCCCCTGTCACCGCTAACGTAGTTAGCGGGGGGGAATAAACATCCGCCGGGGATATTTATATAGCTGTTAACTATATTAGTTACAGTAAATATATAATTCATATTTAAATCAGTAAAATATACCCTTTAAATGGGTTAAAATATTCATATATGACCTATTACATATCCTTTTTTTGATATATATATAGGATATAAGCTAGTAATTTATTCCCCCCGCGTAGCGGGGGGGGAGAAATCACCCCCCTCGTAATTTATTATTATAGTTCTATCCCCCCGCGTTGCGGGGGATGGATCCACCCCCCCTCCACAGGAGGGGGTAGTTCTATTGGTGATAAATAGATAAATAGTTTATTAATAATAAAAATATATATTTATTACTACCTTTTGGGGGTAAACATAACCTAATGGGGTGATATTAATATTAATAACAAAGAGATAAGTTAAATGTAATAATATAAAAGTCCGTATAGCTTAGTGGTAAAGCAATGTACTGTTAATACATCGACTTTGGTTCAATTCCAAATATAGACGTAAAATGAATAAAGTTTAACCTTTTTTTAATTCTCTTAATATAATATATGTAAAATTATTTATATTCGGCTATGCTATGAGAGGAGTTAAGTAAAAGGTGAGTTTAAAATATAAAAAAAAATTATGAATTTAATTAGTGGAATTTCAAGTCTATTAGCAATAGGTATTTTAACACCTGTTCAAAGTATATTATGATTAATTATATTATTTTTAAGTACAGCTATATCATTATATAATAATGATTATGTATTAATGGGAATATTATATATTATGATATATGTTGGAGCTATAGCAATATTATTTTTATTTATCCTATCATTATTAAAAATAGATTATAAAGCAAAAAGTGATTCTAATCCTTTAGTAATTACACTTTTAGCTATATCATTTATACCTTTAGATTTAAGTTATAATCCAATTGGATTAGTACAAAATTTAAATGAAACATATAATGAATTAATAACTGTCGGGTTACAATTTTATACTGAATATGCTGTATTATTAGTTATTACTGGTTTAATACTTATACTTAGTGTCGTAGGGGCTATTAGTATTGTGAGATAATGTTACAATTTATTGAATTATTAATAATGTTTGTATCAGTTTTACTAGCTGTAGCATTTTTAACTGTAGCGGAAAGAAAAACTTTAGCATATATGCAACGTAGGGTAGGTCCTAATGCTGTAGGTTATTATGGAGTACTTATGGCTATTGCTGATGCAGCTAAATTATTACTTAAAGAAATTATTATACCTACTCATTCTGATAGATTAATATTATTTATTAGTCCTATAATTAGTTTAATATCTGCTTTATTATGTTGATCAGTTATACCTTTCGCACCTGGAGTAACTATTACAGACCATGAATATGGTTTAGTATTAACTCTAGCTATCTCTAGTGTTGGTGTATTCGGTACTTTATTAGCAGGATGATCAGCTAATAGTAAATATTCTTTATTAGGATCTATACGTTCTACAGCTCAATTAATTAGTTACGAATTAGTATTAACTACAATAGTATTATTATGTATATTATTTGCTGGAAGTATGAATTTATCACGTTATGTATTCTTACAACAATCTATTTGATTATTTATACCTTTATTACCTTTATCTATTATATGATTTATAGGTTGTGTGGCTGAATGTGCTAGACCTCCTTTTGATAATGTTGAAGCAGAATCAGAATTAGTATCTGGTCATATGACTGAATATTCATCTTCTATATTTGTATTATTCTTTTTATCTGAATATGCATCTATATTATTCTTATCAACATTAACTGCTATATTATTCTTTGGAGGAGGTACTGGTATAGTATTAGGTATAAAAGCTAATATATTTGCCTTTACTTATATTTGAGTTAGAGCTACTTTACCTAGAGTCAGATATGATAAATTAATTAATTTATGTTGAATATATTTCTTACCTATATTATTCGGTTTAGCTATTTATATACCTGTAATATTATTTATTATAGATAGTCAGTTATATATAGGATTTTAAAATATCGTAATGATATAACCATAAGTTTCGTATTTATGTACATATTCCTTGATCCAATCTCAAGTGGTCTTGGAAAAACTATTCAAATATGACCTGCCTCCGCGTCTCTTATATAGAGACCCGGCGGCCAATAATAGATAACAGTTTATGATATAAATTACCAGGGTTATTTATATATTAACTTTATTTATATATATATATTTAACCATATGGAGGATAAAACTATTGATAATATTAGTAAATTAAAACATTAATTATATACTTATCTCTGACTCCATTGGTCCATAAAATAAACTAAAGGTAAGTAATAAAAAATAATGGTATAAATTATGAGTTGTAGACTAATCGGTAAGTCCCCTAGATTTGAGCTAGGTCTATATATGTTCGAATCATATCGACTCAGTATACATTTTCCTGGGGTGAAATGATTCTCCTCCAACGACCTCTAGAGGTCGTTGAATATCAGCATTGGTAGCTTAAGGGTAAAGCCTTATAATGTCACTATAAGAGTTGTCAGTTCGATTCTGATGCAATGCGTAATCTTAAATCCTGTCCTCTAGTCTCTTTATATAAAAGAGGGGATAGTGAGTATAAAAAATTAGGATAGGAAGGATAGTTCGGTATTGGTAAACCAGATTACTTGCTACGTAATTGCTTTTAGCTATCAGCGTTCAATTCGCTGGCTATCCGTTTATTGACATATAACACAATGGTTAGTGTATTATTCTACGGAAATAAAGATGTAAGTTCAATTCTTACTATGTCATATTAAGACAAATAACGCAGTATAATGTAATGGTAACATCTAAAGCTCATGCCTTTAATATGGTAGTTCAAATCTATCTACTGCAAATATATATATAACTCAGTATAATTGTAATTTTAATATTATAGTTATACTAGCAGGTTATATCTAAGCTATAAGTAGGGATATAGTAATTGAATTATAGCTCAATGGTAGAGCATTCCACTCATAATGGATGTATCTCAGTTCAATTCTGAGTAATTCAAATTTAATTAATTTATTGAAGAGAACATGATGTTGGTTCAGATCGAATGCTATGTAGAGACATAACACATGCAAGTTATTAAATTATCTATCTTTGATAGAAAATTAAATAGCGTTAAGGTGAGTAATATTAATATATAAAACATTAGGAATATCCGGTGTTTTACGGTTTTATAACCGAAAACTATATTAATTCAGATGTAGGTAATGGATTAAAATCTAGCCTTAGAACTGAAATCTATGATTAACGTCATAAAGATCACATTGATATATATCAACTCTTTATAGAGCAGCAGTGGGGAATATTTGACAATGGTCTAACGACTGATCAAGTTATCTACGAGAAGGAAATCAAATTTAAATATAATAATCCTTTTCAAGGATTAAATTATATACTTTTATTGATTATAGGACAACTCTAAACTTCTAATTATATCCCTATTTGGGGGGTATAATTTCCCTTCCGAATGTAAGTTCAGGGGGGGAGGTTATATCAATAATAATGATATTATATAAAATAGTTCTAACTAAAACATGTGCCAGCAGCTGCGGTTATACATGGAGAGCAAGCATTGGTCAAAATGGCTTAAAGTATCTGTAGTACGTTTATAAAATATAAATAGAATAATTAAAAGGTAATAAGAATTAAAGTATAAGGGATGAAATATGTTGAAAACTTTAAGACTGTAAAGAGATTACTTTAAATTATTGACGTTGTGAGATGAAGGCTACGGTAGCGACATGGATTCGATACCCATTTAGTCGTAGCAGAAAACTATGAATATTACATATGTAAATGAAAATGATAAATATTCCGCCTGATTAGTATGCTCGCAAGGGTGAAATACAAGACATTAGACGGTTGTAGTCCCAAGCAGTGAAACATGTCATTTAATTGGATAATCCGCCACAAATCTTACCATCTTTTGAATATATATATTTATATATATACAGGCGTTACATCGTTGTCGTCAGTTCATGCTGTAAAGTTTAATTTTAATTAATTGAATGAACGTAAACCTCATACTTAAGTATATGATTCTTTTTTCGAAGAATGTAAGCAGGGGATGAAGACTAATCATGATGACCCTTATAAGATGGGCTATCGACGTGTTACAATAATATTTACAATAATGATTCGGCTTATGCCAATTATCCTTTCTTATAACATAGGGAAGAATAATGTTGTATTATCTAAAGATAATATTAATTAAAAAATATTAATATGATATAAATCACTTATGGATTATAGTCTGAAACTCGACTATATGAAACAGGAATTGCTAGTAATCGTAAACAAGAGCGTTACGGTGAAATTAATTGCTACTTCGTACTAACCACTCATCAACAGCTCGAAATATTAAGAATATCTTAAGGGTATTCATTATAGGACAAGCTGTAAGTTGAAATACGGTTCGGCTAGGGGAACCTGGTCGGGAAATATTATTTATTCATATATGAAATACATGCCCCCCCCCGCCCCCCGCTAACTACGTTAGCGGGGGCGGCGATCCCTTTAGGGACATATATATTTATATAATGTAATGTCCGGATTACACCCGGGTGTTACCCGCAGCTTTACTGCGGGCACTATTAAATTTTGGCCCGGAGGAGCCGGGATAGTTATTAGTCTATATCTCAATGGTAGAGAGTATGATTGATAATCGTAAGATATAGGTTCAATTCCTATTAGACTAAATATAATATCTTAAATATAAACAATAATTATTTATATTTACCTGAGTTATGGTTATTACCTTAAAATGTAAGATTAAATGAAGATGGGTGATATTAATAATATTAAATTTACTTCCTCCCCGCCCCCGCTAACGTAGTTAGCGGGGGCGGGGGATCCCCTTTGTGTAGGTATTCACCCATTACGAAGGTAATTAAGCGGTTATGATGAAATGGTAGACATAGAACACTTAAATTGTTCCGATAATATATCGTGTAGGTTCGACTCCTACTAACCGTAATAATAGTATAATATACCCTTTTAGGCTTTCGGAGGGATATATGACCAGACTATGAGACGGTCGTATAATAAAATTATATAATCCCCCCCGCCCCCGCTAACTACGTTAGCGGGGGCGGGGAGGTGAGGGCAATAACTATCTTTCAAGGTGGTTATATCTCTCAAATAGGGGAAATTCTAATGTTGGTAATTAGAACTAAATTGTAACTTTAGTGCCTATGTGCTGCGATAGTTCGATTCTATCTTTCCTCAAGATAGCTATAGTTCAATAGGTAGAACTCCCGTATGTGGCACGGCTAATCTGAGTTCGAGTCTCAGTAGTTATCCTTACTTAGGTAGTTCAATGGTTAGAACAAATGCCTCATATGCATTAAATATAGGTTCAATTCCTATCTTAGGTAGTCGTATAAGCTAACAAGGTATAGCATCCGTTTTGTAATCGGAAGGTGTGGAGTTCGATTCTTCAATACGACATATATATATATATGACTATATGATCTAATCGGTTATGATATTACTTCTTCATAGTAAATATATGGGTTCGAGTCCCATTGTGGTTAAGTCACCCCCCCCCCCGGTCAGTACCGAGGGGCATACATGACCCCCGGCAACGTCCGGGGGCTAATTGAGATACTTATCAGGTTGTACATAATTGGTTATGTTGATATTTTTTATCTATAAATAAAGGGATGGCCTGTCCTTAGACAGGTCAACTAGATTATAAGGGTTCGAATCCCTTCAATCTGAAATAACCCCTTATAATAATGAGGGGAGGGCTTTGTCCCTCCTTGTATCCCGGCTTCGCCGGGTTATATAGATCCATATTTTAATAAAGCTTTATTTATACTCCTAGTATAATTATTTTTTTTTATTTTATTTATCCCCGCCCCCGCTAACTACGTTAGCGGGGGCGGGGTCATATATAAATACCCTTTTTATTTTTAATAAAAGCTTTAATATCTTCAGAATTAGTTATTACATCTAAAAATTTTGATTTTTATATTTTAGAATTTTGTGATAAATCAAATATACATGATAGAGAGAAATTTTATATAGATCAAATAATTAAGGGGTATAATATATTTAAAATACCAGGTTGTCCATTCATAATGAGTGGATGAAATATACTTCAGAAGCTATCAATTCAATTAATGAAGCAGCTTATAAAAATGCTAAAAAACTTAATCATATTTCTAAAATTACAAGTATTTATGTTATAGTATTTGATATATTAAATTCAGAGGTAACTTATTATGATTATATTAAAGCTGCTTGAAGAAGTCATAAGGAAGATGATAATAAACTTAATATATCAAGGAATTTATTTACTAAAAGGCGTTATAATAATATTAATAATCTATATAAAGATCGTTATTATTTTGAATTAGGTACACTTAAAGTAAAAAGAATACTCAAAAGCAATCTAAAGGTGCCACTTTAATAGTTACAGATTTATAGACAAATATAACTCATATTTTTTTTTATTCAACTGGAGAATTATAAGAAAAACTTAAATTAAATAGACGTAATGTATTACGTTATATAAATAGAAATATAAATAAATTATATTTAAAACGTTATAAAATTATATATCTTAATAATGAAGATAAATTTCTTTTATCCTTATTTGCAATGACCTAGCTATTCGGGTTATAAGAGGGCTTTGCCTTCTTATTATTTATTTTTTTTATAGTATAAGGAAACTAAGCTCTCTTACCTCCCCCCGACAGCATTGCTGTCTGGCATATTTTACAATATTATCGAATATACTACTTATTTTATAGTTAAGTTATATTTTATATTTAATAATTTGATTCATTTTGATTTAAAATAATATTACTGGGGTAACCCAGAGGATAGGAGTAAGCTTAGCTACCTCCTATTAAGCCGGGTGATACATATATTATATTTTAACATAAATCTGGTCTGCGCAGCTCTCTACAATAGCTACGCAGCTAATAGATATAAACTATTCATATACGTAAAATAATATCTTATATATAAAACTGAGGTATAATCAGTTAGGATATTACTTATTAATAGAGAACCCCTTTAAATGTTTTATCTATAGGCGGGGTGGGGTAAATATAAAATATAGGTAAGCTATAAGATATAAAGGTTATATTATGGATCTAAGGGTTATGATATTACTTCTTCATATTAAATATATGGGTTTAATACCCAATATAATTAGTGACAATAGGTTAACAGGTAAACCCTAGTACTTCCAATACTATTATACGTGTTCGATTCACGTTTGTCATACGGATACTGTTATTCATGGTTGAATAGATTAATTGCAAATTAATTCTTTTTAGAGTTCGATTCTCTCAGTATTCTAGATGATTTCAAGTGAAATATAATTTTGATAAATATGAGTGATTAAATATATCTATCCCCAGCTACGGCTGGTTAATCACTCCCGGCTGCGCCGGGGGGAGGGTAAGGGTAATTTACCTTTATCCTGAGGTCCATCCTTTATAAAAAAAAATGATGGGCTTGGATAAATAATGGGATATATTATTAAGTTAAATATAGTGATAAAACTATCATTAACTAAATCTTGATGTTCCTAAACAGATTGTTGCGTAATTGGTAACGTCTATACATTGGGTGTATAATTATGGGGGTTCAAGTCCCTTCAATCTGAAGTTTATTATTTATAGTCACCATCATATTATCTCTCTGATAGTTATGATAGGTCATAGATTTATATATTTTATTTTCGTTATCAATTTTTATTGGTATGAGGATATTTATTAAATTCACATGTTTCCATACGTTATATTACGTAGTAATGAAATTAGTTAATTGTCCCCCCCCCCCCCCCCCCCCCCCCACCCCCCCCCCCCGCTAACGTAGTTAGCGGGGGCGGGGGGACCCCTTAGATAGGTGAATCTTCTTTTGGGACCCCCGCTAACGTAGTTAGCGGGGGCGGGGTCAATTAATAATAAATGACCACCCGGCTTCGCCGGGTGGAGATTTATCCCATGCGTGATGCGGTTGGCAAAATTACCATATGGAGTTGCCAGTAGGGAGGATATTTATTTGACTCTTATCTACATATTTTATTAAATTTATGCCACAATTAATTCCTTTTTATTTTTTACACATAATATTTTTTGGTATTATAGCTTTATCAACATTAATTTATTTATCATGTCGTTTTATATTACCAGCGATAATTAAATTATATTTATCAAGAGTTATAATTACTAAATTATAGGAATAAATAATCACCCGGCTTCGCCGGGTGGTGTTTTATCTTTCATAAATTATTTACGGTTTTGTCGGTATAATTCACCTAGTAGAGATAAATTATTATTATCTCTATATAGTGTATTTATATCCCCCCCGCCCCCGCTAACTACGTTAGCGGGGGCGGGGTCAAAGCCATTTATTAGAGAAATAATATTAACCACCATAAAAGATGGGTAGATATTTATATAAATAAATATCATCTTTATTTATATATAAAAGATGTTATTCTTAATAAATAAATAAAGGTATTATAAGACCTTATATATTTTAAGGAAAATTTATTAAATCAATGATTTTTTCTCCTTTAGAGCAATTTGAAATAAGAACATTAATAACTATAAATAATTCATCTACTATAAGTCTATCTAACTATGTATTATATTTAATATTAGTTTTAGTTATAATAGGTAGTTATTATACAATAATATCAGAAGGTGATATTAAATCTACAAGATGAGGTTTAAGTATTTTAGCTATATATGATACAGTTTTAAATATGGTACGTAGCCAAGTCGGTCCAAGAGGTGAAGATTATTTTCCATTTATATTTTCATTATTTAACTTTATATTAATAGCTAATTTAATTTCTATGATACCTTATTCATTTGCTATATCAGCTCAAATAGTAGGTATTATAGCTTTAAGTTTAACTTTATGATTAGGATTAACAATATTAGGATTGAATGCTCATGGTTGAAATTTCTTTAGCTTATTTGTTCCTACAGGTACTCCATTAGCATTAGTACCAGTTTTAGTTTTAATTGAAACATTATCATATAGTTCTAAAGCATTATCTTTAGGTTTACGTTTAAGTGCAAACATAATGGCGGGGCATCTTTTAATGCTTATATTAGGAAGTTTAATATTAGGATTAATGGGATCATCACTTATCGGTTTAATTTTAGGTGTTATACCTATGGCTGGAGTTATCGCTATTGTTATATTAGAATTTGCAATAGGTATGATACAAGCATATGTATTCTGTATTTTATTCTCAGGATACCTAAAAGACGCGATATACCTACATTAAATTAATCTATTCCAACCTAGCTTTAATATATATATTATATATATAGTATAAATATGATAACTTCCCCCCCCCCACCCATATGGTGGTATAACCCTTCAGGTATCGTGATATTATATTTAGTAATTGTTATACAAATAAGTTACAACTATAATATTATCTCAATCCTAAAGGATAATAATCCGATTAGGTAACTATTCATATATGACCCCGCCCCCGCTAACGTAGTTAGCGGGGGCGGGGATAAATAAATAAACACTTTATACCTTAGTCGTCATAGGCTATCCCTATTTAATTTAATAGTAAGTCGGTATAGGGTAAATTAAGTTAAAGATGTCTATTTAGATTATATAATATAACATCGGGGTGTAAACCATTATAGATGTAAGTTAACCTCCTAAAATAACCGTACATACATGTCACCACGTATACGGCTCACCCAAATAAATAGTCGTTACTACTTTAATAATAACTACAATTTAATATTACTTAATATGTTCAAAATTACAAAATGTATTTCATTATACTTTTATTTTTATAATTACGCCTTCATTATTATGATAAATTTCATAATGACATCATGAGTGTAATAATATCATGTTCTGGATATCTTTACGATTCCCTCCTTTGTATATTGGCATAATATGGTGAATATGTAATCCTTCATATAACCCTGTAGAAGTAAGAAGTGAATTACCACAATGAGAACATAAATTATTTTGAGCACTTAGTAAACGAGTTTTAAATGATGAGTTTAATCCCATAGCTTTAAAATTGTTATTAGTGTTAAATTGAATCATTTTCATATAATCGGGATGATATGCATGAACATGTAATAAATTAAGTGGTATAACATAGTTTTTTGTTGATAATAGTTGTGAACTAGTACCAACATCAACTAAATATCTACTTTTTTGTTTACCTCCATATATAGATTCCCCATTGGTAAAACCATGAAAACCCCATTTAACATTTTTTATCATAGTATATTGTACTTTTCTATTATGTACAATCTCTTCAGTTTCTTTTTTAGTTAAAAAGTAATGATTAGCAATACGTTTTTATCTCAACGTCTATGCTTATTATGTACTCATTTTCATACCATATGATATATAGGATTTCTAACCGTATCTCTATAATGTGAAGAATTACCTAAATTATAGTAATTAGATCAACCTCTAATCATAGGATTTAATATAGCTATTAGATTATAAGAATCAAGATTTTGTGATTTTTTAAATATACTTCTTATTTTATCTATAAATGCGTGTACTTTATTTCTATTAGGATATAAAGCTATCCCTCTAGATCCCGCATAATGAGTATAAAATATATGTTTATCAAATCTTCATTTATCCTGATACTTAAATGTATAACCTAAGAAGTCTAGTTGTGCACCTTCGTCTTTTAGTCTAAATAATTTTGTTTTTTCTTCACTTAAAGATAAACCTCTAGGTTTTAAGAATTCTTATATAGCAGGTATTACATAAGTTTTCATGATATGTTGTGACCTTGTTAGTACTACAAAATCATCTGCATATCTAACATATGCTAAACCTGAAGCTATACGAGTTTTAGTTCCATCTTTCATGGTAACAGGAATTCTCTTCTCCTTACTCTTTGTAAGAGGTTTAATTGACTCCATAATAACTTTCTATAATCCATTAAGAGTTAAATTAGCTAATGTTTGAGATATTATTCCTCCTTGAGGTGTACCCATTTCAGTATCAGAAAAATTATTATTATCTATTACACCACTCTTTAATCATACATTGATTATAGTCTTGAGTTCAGGATGTATAAATATATTATCTAGTAACCAATTGTCGTCAATGTTATCAAAGAAGCCTTTAATATCAGCATCTAAAATTCATTTATCTTCACTTAATTGTCTAAATAATTTATTTTCTACATTTGTATTTTTAGTATTTGTTTTGATCCTATCTTCATCAAGTGTCTTTAATTGAACTCTTAAATCAGAGATAGCATTTTTGCAGACCTATTTGGTCTAAAACCATAACTATGTAAATCTCCTGTTCTTTCGACTAGTGGTTCTAATATTAAATTTATTAAATGTTGTAATGCTCTATCTTTTAAAGTTGGAATACCTAATGGACGTAATTTACCTGCCCCCGAGCAAAGCTCGGGGCTGGTGAATCAAGCACCTTCCCCGGCCGGGCTTAATTTACCATTCGCTTTAGGTATTCAGACTCTTCTAATAGGATCTGCATTATAACTATTCGATTTATTTATTATTTCTTTTAGTCATTCGACTAATGAAATATAATTACCAATATCCTCCTTTCTACTACTAAATGATATTTTATCTACTCCTGGGGTTTTAGAACCTCTAGATCTAGATAGTTTATCAATAGCAGTTATTCTGAAGAATAAAGATTCACTTAGCACAAGTTGTTCTTTATGAACTATTTCACTATTAATACCATAAATGTCAGCTAATCTAACTAATTCCATCTGTTTTTTGAAAACTTCTCTATTAATAAGTCCTAAAACTTTATTATTAGGTCCCCCCCGCCCCGCTAACGTAGTTAGCGGGGCGGGGGGTCAATTTAAACACCATTTTCTGTTAATAATCTCTTAACCTCCACCATAGATAGCTCGGGTTCCTCCTTGATTGTATAATAATGACGTACATTGATCAGTGAGGTCGTATTAAGGCATTGTGAATTCAGCTTTTCTCCAAGATGAACATATCTTGGCCGATTCCTTATAATTCTTCTAATACAATTATTTTCATCGGTATTCTTAGCATTACCTAAGACATTTGCTTCTTCACGTATCTTGACCCCGTGAATGCTATTATCTTCTTGTTTATAACTTGAAAATAATACGTTTGTAACAATACTTATCATTACTTTTAAGTATTCATTCAAATAAACTATAGTTTCCTTTAAGTTACCTCAAAGTATTTCTATTATGTTCGTAATAAAATTCAATAGTCTATTTTTCCGAGGTTCCCGTGTTTGATTAAGTTTTCCTTCAGATATAAGTTTTTCATTATATCTTGAGTTGATGTTAAGTCCTCTTCTATGCCGGTATTAACCATGTTTGTGGTTTTGGAATATACACATTCATTTATACCCCTTACATTTATTTGGTCTCCAAGTCTATTTTTTATATTGGAAGACTCAGTTATAGCTGAACCGTTTTTATAATAGAGATTCACTTTCATTAAACTTAACACAACTACTAAAGCTAGGCCTAGACAACTCAATCCATATCCAAAATTAAGGATCTTTTGCCATTTCACACAACCTTCAAAGACTACCTCGTTGGATAGCCCTTCTGTGATTAGACCCCCATGTAATAATGCTATTAACATTATTAAATCACACAATGAGAATAAATTAACTACTAATAATATAGTTATTAATTCATTAAAAACTAATTGACCACGTCGTAAAAGCGGACATATAGCTAAGCTGCTATGGACATTATAAATATAACTTATTAATATAAGTAATTATATATAAATATCCCGGCTCGGCCGGGAATGTTTATCCCGCCCCCCGCCCCCGCCAACGTAGTTAGCGGGGGGGGGGGGCGGGGGCCCCCGAAGGGGGGCGGGGTATAAATATAATATAAACAAAATATAAGTTATATTAATCAGTTCTTTAAAATAAAATAAAATAAGGGGTAATAAAATAAGGGATAAGAAGATTATTATTATAGGTAAGTATACTATTTTTGGTATTGTGTTTATAAAATAAATATACTCAGCACCCCGAGTAAAAAGGGTTATTTACCTAATTATATGGGTAGGCGTAACCGGGGATATATGAAAAAATGTAAGGGGTAAGAGAGAGAGGGGGAGTAAATATTTATATTATAACGTCCGGGGTACGCCCTGACGTACCCGTAGCTAAGATGCGGATACTACAGATAATGATTGTTATATGGTTCCCCGCCGAGTCTCTATCTTAGATAGAGACTCGGCGGGTGAAAGAGTTAATCTTATATATGTCATAAATATAATTCATTAATAAATACATCATAGAAGGAGTTTATCCCTTAAAGCCTAGTAGGCAATAGAGGTATAAATACCAGGGCTAAGCCCTGGCTCAATAGAGGATTTATGTATAATTAAGAGTATAGCTTAATGGTAAAGCCCATGTCTTCAAAATATGCTATAGTAGTTCGATTCTACTTGCTCTTGAATGCTTTTGTAGCTTAAATGGTAGAGCATACGCTTGAAGCGCGTCGTGTATAAGTTCAATTCTTTTCAAAGGCATTAAAAGATATCCTATAAGGGGATTATTCCTTTTTATCTTCCATTATTTAATACAGGCCCATCCTTTAGGAGGTATAGATGGATACCTATAATGGAAAGCAATTTTACCCCCTATAGGTTAGATATTGGTGAAATATATACCCGGCAGCTTCGCTGCGGATTATAGCTCCTTAGGGGGGGGGACATATTTAGATCTAAATAATATCGAACGGAGTTAGTTAAATCCTATAAATATAATTCTACCCCCTTTCTTTGGTAAATTATCGGATATGTAATTTAATAGTAAAGGTAAATTACCTAAAAATAGTCATAATACTTCAATAATATGCCAATATAAATCTTTGGGTGTAATATGGCTGATATAACAGATAATGATATTTTTAGTAGGATCATTATTAGGAGTAGTATCTATTTCTATAATATTTATGAGGCATTTTATCGTTATGATCATATAATTAAGCATTATGTTAAAGGGGTTGTACAATAAATAATTTATTTATAATCATTTTAAGCTTTTTCATTCGCTTTATTTATCCCTCCCCCCCCCGGTAATTTTTATTATAGATGATGGTACAAATAAAAATGGTCGTATGAAATTCTGTATAGATAATTTTACTAAAAAAGATAATGAATGATAACAAGATTTCCCCCCCCCCCCCCCCCCCCCCCCCCCCCCCCCCCCCCCCCCCCCCCCCGGGGCCGGGGGGGGGGGGGGGGGGGGGGGTGGCCCTCTAAATAAATAAAAATGTATAGGTAAGCAAGTAAAAAAAAATAAAAAAGGTATTTCTAGTATATAAAACATAGCAATGTATGTCTTATATAACTCGTTGATTATATAGTACATCGCATAAAGATATTGCCATATTATATTTAGGATATGGTTTAATTTCTTCTATGGTTGCAACAGCTATGTCAGTTATCATAAGAATGGAATTATCAGGTCCAAATCCACAATATTTACAAGGTAATAACCAAGTATTTAACGTGATGGTTACAGGACATGCAATAGGAATGATATTCTTATTTGTAATGCCTGTTTTAATAGGAGCTTTTGGTAATTATTTTTTACCGATAATGATAGGTGCAGTTGACATGGCTTTTGCAAGATTAAACAACATTAGTTTTTGATGTTTACCTCCTGCATTAGTATGTATTATAGCATCCTTACTTGTAGAGAATGGAGCTGGAACTGGATGAACGGTTTATCCACCTCTATCATCGATTAACGCACATTCCGGTCCATCAGTAGATCTAGCAATATTTGCGTTACATTTAACAAGTATATCAAGTTTATTAGGTGCTATTAATTTTATTGTAACATTTATTAACATGAGAACAATAGGATTACACATGATAAATGCTCCGTTATTTGTATGAGCAATATTCTTTACAGCAATATTATTATTATTATCATTACCTGTATTAACAGCGGGAGTTACACTTTTATTAATGGATCGTAATTTTAATACTGGGTTTTACGAAGTTGCAGCAGGAGGAGATCCAGTGCTTTACCAGCACTTGTTTTGATTCTTTGGTCAAAGATGGCCGTTACAAACTATATGCGAGAACTTTACAATATATTATCTCTATATAGTAGAGATTTTATATAGCCTTTATAGTACTTTAATAATAAGCCGTATATTAGACGCCTCTAAAGTAAAAATCTATAAAGGGTATAATAATTCGCAGGTAACAAAATTGCATAGCACAAAAGTAGGAACCTCAGAGACTATACGTTTGTTAAACACAAATATATCTAAAATATCACGGGAAAATTCAATTAATAAGAAGATTAAAATTAAAATAATACAGTGGTTAAGTGGATTAATAGATGGTGATGGTTGTTTTTTAGTTTCAAAAACAGGATATGCTTCATTAGAAATAACTATAGATATTAGAGATGAAAAAGCTTTAAGATTTATACAAAATCTTTATGGAGGTTCAGTTAAACTTAGAACTAAAAATACTTCCATTAGGTATAGATTACATAATAAAAAAGGTTTAATTGCGTTGATTATGGATGTTAATGGCGAAATTAGAAATCCTATAAGATTAATGCAGTTAACTAAAATATGTAATATGTACAATATAATTATTAAAAAACCTAAACCATTAACCAAAGATAATGCTTGATTATCCGGATTTTTTGATGCAGATGGAACTATAACTATTAATGGTACAACTAATCAATTAGCTATTTCTGCAAGTCAAAAAAGTCCAGAATTACTTTATGATATAATGAAACTATTTAATGGAAACGTTTATTTAGATGATGCAAAATATAAATCCTATAAATGATATGTTTCTAATAGGAAAGATATATTAGTATTAGTAGATTATTTTAAAAGTAATCCATCAAGAACATTAAAAAATAATAGAATTCATTTAATTTCTAAATATTATTCTTTAAAAGACATGAGAGCTTATAAAGCGGAAACTAATACTTTACTTTACCGTAGTTGAAAGAATTTCTTTACTAGATTTAGAAATTATGAAGATGTTTAAAGATATAGTCCATTTTATTAAAATGCACCCTGAGGTTAATGTAAGCCTCATAACATCGCTATATACTGGTAAAACTTTTATAACTTTAGAATACTTCAGCTTAAATGCCATAGTAACAAAGTCTAAAGAATGAAGTCAATCAGTAGGTAATCCACAAGATACCTCAGAGACTATATGCGATGAGATTAATCTATTATATGATGAAAATATTAAATCAATATCTAAACATATACCCACCAGATTGAAACCTATTAATGATGAATCATTTGGTCATTATTTAGCAGGTCTAATAGATGGTGATGGTCATTTTAGCAAGATACAACAACTAGTTATAGCTTTTGATATAAAAGATGTTTTTTTAGCTTATTTTATAAAAAAAACGTTAGGTTTTGGTCAAGTAAAGAAAGTTAAAAATAAAAATGCTTGTATATTCATAATTAGTAGTAAAAAAGGTATTGAAAAAGTTATTAATTTGATAAATAACAAGTTAAGAACTGATAATAGATTTAATCAAGTTATTGACAATATACTAAATCATAAAAAATTTGATTTATTAAATAGTTCAATTAAGTTTAATAAAAATAATACTAATGATTTTGATAATTATTGGTTAGCTGGTTTTTCTGATGCAGATGCTAGTTTTCAAATAAAAATATTAAAACGTACTAATAGAAAGAATATGGAAGTTAGATTAAATTTTCAAATTGATCAAAAATATAATACTATATTATTAGATATAAAGAATTTTATAGGTGGTAATATAAGGTATCGTAAAAGTCAAAATACTTATTATTATGGTTCAACTAGCTTTGGATCTGCTAAAAAGATTATAAGTTATTTTGATGTTTATACTCTTTTATCTAGTAAGTATTTAAATTATATAAAATGAAGAAAAGTTTATATTATGATTCAAAATAAAGATCATTTAAATTTAAAAGGTATAGAGCAAATAAATAAATTAAAATATTAAAATTTATAATCGTCCCCGGCGCGTCGCTAATGCGCCGGAGGTCCATTTACGCCACCCGGAGGTGTGGGAATAGATAATCTAAGATCTAGTCCAAACAAGAATGTTAAATTCTTGAGTAATATGTTATATAAATCCTCTCTATTAAGAGTTGATTATGTGCATATTCAATAAAAAGTTATATTATAATTATTCCTGGATTTGGAGTAATTTCTCATATAGTATCAACATATAGTAAAAAACCTATCTTTGGAGAAATAGGTATGCTATATGCGATGGGATCTATTGGTTTATTAGGTTTCTTAGTTTGAAGTCATCATATGTACGTAGTAGGTCTAGATATTGATTCTAGAGCTTACTTTACATCTGCTACAATGGTAATTGCCGTACCTACAGGTATAAAAATCTTCAGTTGAATCGCTACTGTCTACGGAGGAGAAGTTAGATTAGCAGTACCTATGTTATTCGCCTTAGGTTTCTTATTCCTATTTACAATAGGAGGGTTAACAGGTGTAATGCTATCTAACGCATCTATAGATGTTGCATTCCATGACACGTACTACGTAGTTGGTCAATATATATTAATGGCCTTAATATATAATGGATATTTAATTACCCTTTGTACAATGAAATGGTATACCCCATGCTATACATGGAGCATTAATATATTTCCGGCCGCAAAGCGGCAGGGGATATATCCCCCGGCTTTGCCGGGGCCCCCGACCCCGCTAACTACGTTAGCGGGGCGGGGGGGGGATATATTATATTTATATTTATTTATTATAATAAGTATATATTTAATATATTTTA
>ERZ794949.71-NODE-71-length-39099-cov-181.761269_pt1 | contig 39099 bp, 16 predicted proteins | sample MGYA00511363_ERZ794949 | MGnify/ENA primary metagenome ERZ794949 (study PRJEB30137, sample SAMN04331402) | food metagenome | isolation source: T1 must sample point D1 replicate B | place: Australia: South Australia ...
ACGTTTCAAGTCACGTTTCTGATACAACTTTTTTTTTTTTCAAAAAAATTGCTTTTTTTTTTTTTGTTTTGTCACCCAAAAGGGAATTCTGTTTAAAACCGATGGGAAACTTCCTAATTAGGTAAATATCAGTCTAAGTGGTTTTATTTTTTCTTTTTTTTTCTTGCTTTTTTTCCAAAAGCTATATGGTGGGTTTTGAAGTCACCATATAGTAAGGATTTTTTTACTTTAAAAACGCCTACCTAGATATCAATATAAACATTTAAATAATTGGCTCTTTTAAAAGAGAATTATACAAAAACACCATACAACTTAGATTCAGGTATCAACATATACAATGGTTTCAAATAAGAAAATAACAATTTCACAAAAGAAAAGAAAACTTAGTGATATTAAGGAAGAAGCTCCTAAATTAAACAATAATACTACATCATCAGATTCAAACGAATCATCTTCTGAAGAAGAAGCAGGTTCTTCAGAATCAGATTTTGATTTAAATGATATAGAAAATACCAATATTGTAAAGAAACAGAAGATGGCCAAAAATGATGATGGTTCAGAACAATTTAGTTCTGCAATGTCTGCAATTTTAGGATCTCATTTAAAACAATATGACAGAATAGATCCTATTATGGCCAGACAAAAAAAAGCATTAGAAAAGATTGAGCAAGACAAATTAGATGAAAAAGCAAGAAAACTTCTTAGTCGTGAAAAGAAGAAATTCTTAACAAAATCCAGAAGAAGTGAAATAATCCCAGAAAACATAACTGAAGATAATAGTGTACAAAAGTTGCTGGAACAAGAGAAAAAGCTTAAGAAGATTGCTCAAAAGGGTGTTGTTAGACTATTCAATGTCATTACCACAACACAACTTAAGACAGAAAGACAAGTTAGTGAAAAATTAGCTTCTTCTAACATCAAATCTATCATACACAAAGAAAAAGAACAATCTAAATTAATATCGGAAGTATCAAAAGAAACATTTTTGGATTTAGTCAAAGCTGCTGGTGATGATGAGGAAGAAGACTTGTTTTAAAGATAACTAGTATTGATAGAATGTTTAGGATCTCTTTTTTTTTTTTTATTTTTTGATAGATTTTCTTTTTTTTTATTTATTTAATTTTTTATACTTTTTTTTTTAATATTTGTATTCTTTCATTATACTTTAAGTTGCTTTATAACTTTTATTATTTGAAATCACATATCTTCCTCTTGTATATAATACTTTTGTGTGTTTTCCTTTTTCTATAGTTATAGCCGATAAAATCATGATAACAATGTTCCCGTTTTCAGCATCCGCTGGAAACCTAAATATTTCGCTTATACTGATTGAATTTTTTAAAAGTTGCCGATCGCTTATTTTTCACTAATCTTAAATATATATATGGGTTTTTTTGCTGATATGAGATTAAGGCTTTATTAAATGCGTCAATTTAATTATTTAATCAAACTAATTAGGTGAAGATGACAAAAAAGACTTAGATAAATTATAATACTGATATGAAGTTATCAAATATTCAACTTCTTTATCTTTTAACGAATAGAATTAAACTAGCGAAAAAAAATAAAAAAAACTTTTGATATAGGAATTCTTCAAAAATCTGTTAAATAATCAGAAAAACCTTATTCGGGATAATATATAAAGACATCAAAATATCAATGTTTTTTTAAGCAGATATATTTATAAAAAAAAAAATGTAATCAACCAAAGACTTTTTTTAGATTAAAAATGCTTAAATCCATATCATCCAAAAAGGCGTATGAAAAAAATCCAGGTTTGGAAAATGTCATCTCATCTGACATCAATCACATCAAATCTATAGTATCTAATGATGAAAAAAATATTTTGAAACAAACTCTTGAAATGGAGCAAGAAGTTGAGCCTGAAACAAAGTTTCAAAAGTTCATGAAAAAATTTGAAATTCCACATGAAGGTAAAGTTGTCTCTTCCTTGAGAAATCCTGATCTAGAACCAATAAAATTTGAAGACCAAACATGGGGATTCTGGTCTATGCTTGGCTACTGGGGGTTGCCCAACTTTTCCATTCCAACTTTTTCTACAGCAATTACCTTCAGTGAACTGGGACTTACAACACCCGAGGTTATTGGTGCTTTGATCATTGCCAACTGTATAGTCATTGTGATGCTGATTTTATCTGCCAACAACGGTTCTGACTTTCATATTGGATTTGGTTTATCCCAGAGAATGACCTATGGTATCAAAGGTTCTTATTTTGGTGTATTAATCAGAATTGGATTGTCATTTGTTACATTTGGTTACCTTGCCTGGGGTGGTGGTTCTTTAATGAATATGATATTTGACTCATTTTCAAAGAGCTATTTAAACTGGGATAGTTTTTCCATGAAATCTGGTCTGGATGCTAAAGGTCTTGTTGGATTTGTGGTTTTTTTGATTATATGTGGTATTTTAGCTTTTGTTCATCCAAGAAAGACTGCTAAGTTGTCTTTGATATCGTGTGGTGCTACATTTTTTGGTATCCTGGGTATGTTCATATACTTAAGAAAGACTGCTGGCGGTCCTGGTGAATTATGGTATGTCAAGGATACCTTGGCTAAATCTGATAGGGCGTTTACTTGGTTATATGTAATTACCATTTGGATCAGTGGTGTTGCCAATGCCATTTTGAATGCTAATGACTACCAGCGTTTTACAAGAAGCAATGATAAATTTAGAATCAGTGTTTCTTTAATTTTTGCCATTTTAGGTGCTGCTACTTTAGTTGCAACTTTTGGTTTGATTTGCTCTTCATGTTGCATAACACTATATGGTAAATCATACTTTCTACCCGCTGATATTACAGGGCAATGGTTAAATGACAATTATTCTTCAAAAGCAAGGGCGGCTACTTTCTTTTTGGGTATTGCCTTCACTTCAAGCCAGCTTATGTTAAACATGACTCAAAACGCTTATGCTGTAGGTATGGATTTGGCTTTGTATGCTCCTAGATACTTCAATATTCAAAGAGGGACTTTGTTGTGTGTTTTAGTTGGTGGGTGGGCTACTAATCCATGGACTTTTTACACTGGTGCTTCTAAATTTTTGACTGTTATGAGTGCATTTGGTTTATTTGTTACTCCATCTATAACCTTCTTATGGTGCGATTACTACTTTATTAGAAAGAGATTGTCATTGATTGACTTTTTTACTACTTCTCCAACAGGTACTTACTGGTACTACAAGGGTGTTAACTATAGAGCAATTGTAGTTGCATGTATTGGTATAACACTAGGTATTCCTGGGTTGTACTACACTTGTTATCCAGAAAAAAGTTACAACACTGGTATGATGAGATTTTACTACGGTTACTTCTTATTTGTTCCTATGATTACCATTCCATTGTATTTGTTAAGTTACAAATTATTTCCGTACAAAAACTCAAGAGTTGGCCTTGCTGATCCAATAGATTACTTTGACTGCTTCAGTCCTGAAGAATGTGTTAAACTTGGTATGGTAAAAGTTGATGGTAAACTAGATCCTTATGCTATTTTAGATGGCTTGGATAACACAGATTACTTAAATAAGATTGATGATGCCGTTGATTCTAGTTCTTCTGTTGAAAACAATGAAATCAATGTTGAGCCAAAAAATTAGATAAGCAGGAAGCATTAAACAATTTTTTTTTTTCAAATTGCCATTACATTTAAATTTATATATGAATGTCGGATTGAAGTCGTCGTTAATAAATTAATATATTTGCAGTTTATATTGCTCTGGGTTTTAAATTCAATTTTGTATTAGTAAAGTCTCTACAGGTTAATGAATATTTTAAAATAAAAAACAAAAAATTCAATCAAGTATTTAAAACGGCAATAAAACATGTTTGCTGCATTATTTTGTTAATTTACAAATACATCAAAACAAAATTATTTGATTATTATATTTTACATTTAATCGAATTTAATAAAACCCTCTTCTTATTTAGAAAAGTATTAAAATGTTTTATAAAAATTTAACAATCCGTGATAGTTTAACGGTTAGAATAGGCGTTTGTCGCATGCCTGATCGGGGTTCGATTCCCCGTCGCGGAGTTTAATTTTTTTTGCTTTTAGGTTAAAGCTAGTTGGCATATTATTTATACATAGCTTTCTAGCATTTATCTAATGAATGAAAAGATTTAAATCCCCTTAATGAGATCTTATCTTCTTTTTTTTTATATCTCATAACATATTAAATCAAAAACAAAAAAAATAATTACATTCTAGAATTTGGGTTTACATGAATAAAGAAACAAGTTATATCTAATTTTTTTTCTCTTGGGTATATTGTTTTTCTATCATTTATATATAGTTTAACAATCAACTAAAGTAACAACTTCTAATTGGATTGGAATACATTGGGAACCAATGAATTCATTGTATAAATCATAGTAACCATCACCGGATAAACATTCATAGAAGATATCGTTATCACCTAAGGCCAAGGTATTTTCTGGAGTAATGGACCAACCTTTAGCAAAGATGGTACCTTCAGCTGGCCATGGACCGTTGAATTGGAATTGGTGGGATGAGACTATAGAACCAATCTTACCAGTAACATCTCTTAAGACACCGTTGTCTAAAGTAACAGATAAGGTAGTGTTGGTTTGACAAGAAACATCATTGAAGAAGTCTGGTAACTTAGCGGAACACTTGGTGGTACTGTTATAAGAGGTGGTGTTGACTTGATGAGTAGAGTTTAAGTAAGAAGCAGTTCTGTTCAAGTAAGTGGCGTTTACTAAGGAAGAGTTACCATACATACTTATGTTACCAAAAGAAATGTTGGCAAAAGAAGCATTGACAAAAGAACCGTTTAAGGTTAAGTTGTAACCTAGTTGAGTGGTTTCATTCAAAGCAGTGGTGTTAGCACTTAAAGTGGCAACAGAAGTAGAAACGACGGTTTTGGTTCTGGTGAAAGTGGTGGTGACTTCAGGGGCACCAGAAGGAACACCAGAGGAGGCGGAGGCTAAAGCTCTAACTTGACCAACAACAACATCAACAGCTTGAGTTGGGGCAATTAAGTCTCTCTTGGCGTTGGTGGAAGTGATATTGGTAGTGTTCAAGCTGTCAAAGTTGACAGTCTTGACAGCAACACCGAAGGAGGAAGTGTAGTTAACAAAACCACATTGGTAGGTGTTAGTTGGAGTTAAACTCTTCCAATCGTGACCTGGAACGTAAGCTTCACTGGTAGAGTTAGCAGTAGAAGAAGACTTAGAAACTACAGAAGATGAGTGCTTGGTGGTAGAAGTAATCTTTTCTTCGGTCTTGGATAAGATGGTGGAAGATAATTCCTTACTCTTACTGCTTGAGTGTTTGTGAGAACCAGCAGAAACCATAGAAACTTCCATGGCTAGTAAAGTTGTTAAAATTAAGTTTAAAATTTGCATTTTTTTTGAAATTTCGTAATAAAGTTCTGTTAGTGTTTTAATGAAAGTATAAGGTCAGTTCGATTAAAAAAAAAGTACAATTAAAATTGTTGTTTAATTTTGATTATTATGTTACAAAAGTTTATTAGTGTTTTCTTAATGGTTTTTGATATATATTTCCTTTAAAATGTATTTTAAATTAATAAATATAAATGGTAAACAACCACCTTAATGAAGGGGTTTTTTAAAATCAAATAGTAGAAGTCAACTATAAAATTTCAGTTAGTAAAAAACTCAAAACAACCCTATAAGGAAAGTTTAAAATTCTTTTTTTCAAGAATGAAAAATTTTAGCAACCTATAAATGTCGAAAACCAAAGGTGTGGGTGAAAATAAGCTTATTTTGATTTTTTTCGCCAAGGAATTACCAAAAAGGGAAAAAAAAGCCGTGTAGCATAATGGATTTGTTTACATGAGGTGCCGTTAGAAAAAAAAAAATGAAAATATTAATGGGGAGTTTCTGCGGTTGTTTCTAAGGAAATACATATAGTTCGTAAAAAAACAGAACAAAAAAGGATGAAAACTCCACGTTAAATGGAGAGGGTAGAAATGTAGTGAACGCTACCTCAAAAAAAAAAAAAACAAACACATTTATATTCTTGAACGGCTGTTTTTTGTGGGTATAGACTTACTTGTGAAACACGTGAGGAGTATGATGGTCATGTGACTTGTTGTATATATATATAAAACTTCAACGCTGTAATTATATTTTAATGTTGCATTTTGTTATCCATTGAACCTTGAATGTCATTATTCAACAAAGGAGAGTTTTGATTAGAGGATTCGTAGTTTGGTGGGTCAGTGGAATTTATTCCTTCTTCCAGTCTAGAGCTCTGAATTTCATGTTCACTAGGTTGTCTCAATGATGATGTTGTATAAATCACATACACAGCATGTATGAAACCAGGTATACCCAAAAATAAAGTCAACAAGAAGTTAATTAAAAAATCCTTGCTCCAAAATCCTTGTCTTAAATATATACTTAATGGAGGTAAGAAAATCGATAAGAAAATTAGTAAAGTATCATTTTTAGTTAGGGAAATGTATGATTCGTTATTTATTGCCATAGTAAATTATTATGTATGGTGTCAATAAGTATAATATAGTTTAAAAAGATTGATTATTTTTGATTCTTCTTACACTGTTGCTATTATATAGAAAAATCAAAAAAAAAAAAGTATAACTATAGTATGGAGGTTTCTTCCCCCCTTTCTTTTTTAGCATGTACCTTAAGATAAGAAAAAAAAGAAAAAAATTGTAATCAATCATGGTATAAGTATTTACGCTATATATATTATAAATCACCATTGTTAAATCTATAGGCATTAGAGTCTCTCAACCAAGTTTTATACTCCTTCAATGATCCTATTTTTTCCCCATAGTAATCAGGAGGTGGGTTATTCAATGATTGAGATGAAGCATCAACTCTATACTTTTTCACGTGCTCCAAGAAGATCTTAGTCTTTTCATTATATTGTTTCAAAACTTTTCTATTGACAAATTTAAAGAATGGTCTTCCAAAGGCTGGACCAATCAAGTAGCCCAGAATACCAGCAGTCATGCATCCACCAACTATAACAATGGACGGATCAACACCAAATATGGTCTGTGTTGGGTCTATTTCGACATTGGCAGCATATGCAAATGCGGCGTTGGATGATATAAAACCTGTTATAACACCAGATATAACATTAGTTCTTCTTTCTTGTTTCTTAACGGCAAAAAAATCAGCCCATGTGAATTTAGGGGCTGTAGGGGCTTTTGGCTTGCTTTGAAGCAGGATTCTAGAAGAAGATATAAATCTTTTGTTTGAAATATTGTTTAAACTTCTTAAACCAATCATTGTTTGTATGATAACTAGATAGCTTTGGGGTTACTATTAGGTTATGTCTATATTTGAGAAAGAAAAAATCGAATGTTAGGCAGGGGAGCATTTTTTTTTTAAAGAGGCGTAAAAAAAATTTTTATGCTGCTTTCGAAGTACTGTTTACGTACAAATAACTTAACACGTGATTTACACCATTTGATAACGCCTGGATAGGCTTGTCGAAGTGTAATTGGAATAATATTTTATTGTTGTCACGGATAGCATAGAAGGTAAAAACCTATGCTGTAATATTTACTTCACATTTTTTTATTTATTTATACAAGTAAATATCACTCTGATGGAAATCTATTTAAAGTTCTTCTGCAATATCTCCGTTTTCGGGACACTTATATGCTTATCTTAAATTAGTGAGAACGTTGAATCAGGTTATGATTCTCACGTGTCTAACTTTATATATACTTCTTGAGCCTAAAGTACACTGATAAAAGTCTATAATAACCATATTTTTTCTACACGGTCCATGATTTTTACTTAACATAACCAGAACCGCAATTTGTAATTCATTATGACTTCAATTAACACTCCATTTATTTCACTAACTATAAATGATACTTTACTAATTGCAATTTCCTTTTTTTTTTACCTCCATTAAGTATATATCTAAGACAAGGATTTTGGAGCAAGGATTTTTTAATTAACTTCTTGTTGACTTTATTTTTGGGTATACCTGGTTTCATACATGCTGTGTATGTGATTTATACAACATCATCATTGAGACAATCTGATAAAAAAAAAGAATCAAAAGTTTTAAATTTAAACAAAAATCAACCAATAACAACACAATTTACAACTCCTCTTAAAAAAGATGGATTAAGTTTAACTGTTAGTATAAAGCGAAATTAGATTATTATAAAAATATTTTAGACTCAAAAGTGATCATAAAACAAACAGTTAAACCCCTCAAAGAATATGTTCAAAAAAAATTGGCAGTTATTTGTACATGCAGATATCGTGAATTAATGTGTGCGCAATAACATCATATTAGGTTTATTACAATTGGTGATAAAACAATGCAAAAACTCTAGTACCCAAACCAAAATACGCACTTTTTAACGGAATCTTTAAACATTCGCAAACATAGTTTGGAAAAGATAATTTAAAGAATTTCTTTTAATTTAAATAAATAATTGATCTTTGTGAATTGACTCTTTATATAAGTGAAATAATTTTATTTTTTTGATTTATAAATCTTGTTCGTCTAAAGTCTTGAAGTATAATATTGGGGTACTCTTTTCAAAGTAGATACCATTTTCGATTAATTTACTGAAAGCAGAGGAAAAAACAGTAAAAAAGGCTTGTTCATCTTCAGCAAACTTTTGAACAATTTTTTTGAAGCTACCATCTTGAACTAAAGCCATGTCACTTGGCAACATCATGTATCCTTTATCGTTGTTGTATTGTTTGTTACCAGCGTCATTGGTTTCTAAGTTCCATTTTTCATTCAATAAATTTCTGAAAAACTCATTGGTGAACATGTTGGTAGCAGCACCCCAAGGACCTTCAAAACCGGAATTTTTCAAATGAGTCTTACCAACACAATGAGCACCAATTAAAGCAACAGTTTCTTCATCTTTTAAAAAGTCTAATCTCTTGAAGAACTTTCTGACATATCCAGCATCACCGTTTGCATCTGGCAATCTACCGTTTTCTGGCATGGTTTCAATGTCACCATCAACTCTACCGTATCTCCAAGGAATTTTTGGACCACCCATTTCTTGAACGGCAACGACACCAGCTAGGGTGAACAAATCACCATGAGAAAGTTGATCAGAGTATTTTTTGTAGATTGGCTTTAATAAGTTGTAAGCATAACCTAAACCGGCATTTGAAGGGTCATTTAGTTCTTTGTCAAATCTTAAGGTACCGTTGTAAGCACCACCTCTGACATTTTGGGAGACATCAAATTGACCAGAAGCATGCCAAGCCAATCTTAATAAAACTGGACCACAACCAATATAGTCATCGTGTTCTTCATTATCTCTGATTAATTGAGCAATGTCATTGTAAACATTTTGGTAGTTGGTGCTTTTGAATTGTTGAGAAGCTTTGAAGCCAGTTGTTTCAACTGTGTTGTTTTTGTAAGTGTTGGTAGAGTAAAACCCTAAAGAAACCAAACCAGCCCCGATAGCGGTGTTTCTGAAAGCTTTGGTGTAGTTTTTAGTGGCAAATTTGAACATGTTCCAATATTATGATGATATGTTTGGGTTTATATACAACTTTCAATGGTTGTTTAGTAAATATCTATATTTTCTTTAAAAAAAAAACAAACAAAACTTTGCTATAGAATATAAGGTTCTCTTTTTTTTTTTTTTGGCTGTCAAAATTGTTCGGTTTGTTTATATACTTTGAGACTCAATAAGAATGACAATCAAGTAATACGTAAAAAATTATATTAAAAAGCAGTGAAAATGAAGAATGAAGATAAAGAATGAAAATAAACTTTTTGAATCATTCTAATCACCTTAAAATGAATTTCTCAACCAAATTTTTACCCAATAATTATTCTATTAGATAATTTAGATCTTTAAAAGATCAACAAGGATAAGTTAAGATTAGTGTTTTGTAGGTTCAATTTACAGCAGCACTGAACAATCTGAGGTATAGGCGGGAGAAAAAAAACGTGATAAAAATTGCGGAAACATTGCTTAGCTCATAACACCGCAAAGATACAACCATTTTGCGCTCTAGAATGTGCGCATAGGAAATTATGTAAAGAGGTGGATCTAGAAGGTAAGCAAACGGAGATTTTACGGTAATAGAGGATAGAATATTGAATGTTGAAGTTTTTTAGCAGAAGAGAAAAAGAAAAGAAAAGGTGATTGACTTTTTCCTTTGTTTATTTGATGGAAAGTGACCTTGAGGTATCGGACTTAGCATAGTTTTGGGTCATGCACTGCGTGCAGCACTTCTAGCAGCACCGCTGCTGAGCAAAGCTCTGATGCTCAAGCTGCTCAAAAAAAAAAACACACACTCTCTCTTCTCAGGCTTATCTTCCTCTTCGCAAACCAACAAATTCGCTTCTCTTCAGCTCCCGTGACTGCCTGAAAACACACTGCATTGCTCCCATACATTTCTTCATCCTTATATCCGCCGGACTTAACTTCACCACAACCCAGTTTTCAATCCGCTACAAGATCCTTCAAAAAAACATCGGACTTATCTTCTCTCCCGGCCTTTCTCCTCATGCGTTTCATATCGTGTAGCTCCCTCCTGTACGCAAATATGCGTAACCCTTCTTTTCGTACATGCGCCAATTTATCGAAACCATGTGAAGGGGGGAGGGGGAAAATTTTGAAGTATCATTTCTGCCTGTATTTTTTTTTTAAGGAAGTTTTATTTATTTCATTGAATATTGAACATATGTGATAAGAGATTGGAGTAAACCACACACATATTTCATCAAAAGATGACGGAAAACATTGATTTTACAGAGTCTGTGAACTACTCAAGACATCTATTGAAATGTATATCGAAATTTCTTCCTAATAACCCAAATTTCTGTCCATCTTTTAAAGACATTGAAAACGAACCCTATTTTAAGCACTGCGTCAAAAATCTTATTTCTATATATATGGATTCAGACACAGATACAATAATTAATGACATTTTAAGGCTACTTAAAGACAAACTATCTAAGTACGAAGAATTCCCCAAGCTTACCGAAGATGAAGATAATGATAAACTACTGAATAACCCACAAACAGTTAGCAAGTTCCCTGTAAATAAAAATGTTCAAAGTCCTAGTTTAAACTCGACACATTCCTTGCCGATTATTGAACCTTTAAGCAACAATTTATATGCCGAAAATCCAATAGATACAAAGAAATCAAATTCAAATCCAAGTAACTTTTCAGATACTAATTATAACAGCGGCTTATCTGAAGCAACACAGAAATTAATGGAAAAATATTCGGATATCAGAAAAGACACCAAGTTTCCTATAAGATCCTTGGGTATATCCAATTATGTTTTGATATTTTTGAAGCTTATGCTATACATATTTGAAGTTAACTACAAGTTTGGAAAGGCTTACTCTAACAGCAGTCAAAACTTAAAGTTAAAAAAGACAGAATTTGAAAATTATTTTGTAGATTTATTCACCAAAAACAGCACTCCTTTTCACTCTTTAAAAATGGGCATAATCAAAGAAGATTATTTCTCAACCAATCCTAATGTGTCAGCAACTATAAAACCTAACAGATTACCTACCAAAACATTTAAGCAATTACTCAAATTTTTGATTGCTATTAAATCTACGTTCAAATTAGACCAATGTGTTGAAAAAATAGTATCTGAAGACCAACTTTTGCTGCCTAATATGAAAGCTTTGATTAAAAAAAGTCTTAATACTTCTTCGGCTCATACGATATCAAATTCAAATAGCAATTACATGAAAGTTGACGACAAAAAATTGGAATCTATAACAGATATGAATGAGACCAGAGATAAAATTGATTCTCATGTTGAGTATTTACTATCCTACATTGCTACTTCGAACAATCAAGAATACATGGATTTCTTAGAGCAGATATTGTTGATAAACCCAGGTCCAGAAGCTTTTAAAGATAGATTCATTTTACAAGAATTGGAAGACAAATATAAAAAATTTAGTGACGAAAATTTAGAACTTGACACTGAGCAATTAATCAATGAAGAACTACAAAATAATGACGATATAACCTTGAAAACCTACTCTAGTAATGCATCAACAAACAGCAACCACTCAACTAATGAGCCAAATTCCAAGTACGTTGTGATTCCTGCTTACTTAGCTTTGTTCACATCCAATTTGTTATTTGCTACTGAGTATGTTTCATTTGTAACTTTTAATGACATCAAAGATTTGACAAATTTTATAGGATTTGTTCATAAACTGCACAGGACGTATAAGAGAACCATTTTCAGAAAGTGTTTATTGCTTGCATTTTCTCATGCATTGCACATGTTTTTGATATTCAAGTCCTCAGAATATTACAAATTTACTCATAAAAATAATAGTGTTGAGAGTAGCCATTTGAAGAAAGAATTGACAAGTATTTTTAATACCATTTATTCATCATTTGATGCTTTGAGATTAATTAATGATATTTATGGAAATTCGACTGGGTCATTGATTAATTATAAGTCACCACCTGCATCTTCCACAGCTGCAACATACGAACGAGAATCTTCAATAGGAAGCAATTATTCCAACCATGGCGACTCTTTAAGAAAATCAAAATCTTTTGATTACTTCAGTCCTTCACCTGAAAATCTTAATTCATCACAAGCAAATAGCTACTTTGAGTCTGAATTATTACCAGCTGGTTCTGGTATAAAGCATTTCTTTAGTACTATATCTAAAAAAGGACTAGTAATCTCTCAACCTGGGGATGCTTACCGTTATGGAACTTTAAATATTGAAGACTCTGCACTAAATCCTGGTGATACTTCTGTTTTGAAAGCATTAATTATGATTTCTTTGTATAATGTTGATGTATTTAAGAATTATTTAAACAAAGTTACATCTAAGGGCTTGGATGATGTTTCTAAACTGGAAACAGGTGGAAACTCTTTGCAAAGTGTTCATTTGAATAGTAACTTTTCAGTTAGTGAAAACCTTCAATCTCCATCTGAAGCTTCTAAACTTAGAGGTTTGAACTCTTTTGTCAACATAATCAAAAACAAAGACGTTTCAGACAACTCCATTTCACCTCCATTATACTCTGAGGAATCTGCAAATGTTTCATTGTCCACACATTTGGAAAATCAAACAAAGAATATGGGACAAGCAATTAAGAATAATATTTTAAAAATGCCAAAAATTCAAACCTACTACACAAGCAACAAAGAAATTAAATTTTGGTCTGGTGTCATCAAGCACTTTACAGGCTCTCAATCTGCTGAAATAAGTGATAAATCCAACTTACATGTTTTGAATTCGTTGATGCTTGTGCACACTGTTGGTGGATTTTTGAGCATTCAATCATGTGACTCGCCAATTGTTACATTTGCTGTTAGGTTGAGCACTGCATTCGATCAATTGTCTGCTTTGCAAAAAGAAGTTTTAGACGTGCCTAAGTATTTGACACCTGCCAAAAATGCTTTAGAGAGAAATGATGTATCAAACGTTAAGCATGCTGTAGAGAATACAATTTGCTCATTAATGCTAACGCCATTAAAGTCGTTAGAGCATTTGGAGAAAGTTTACAAAAGTATTGAAGGTATGTCAAATTTCAATGTTGATTGTATCTTCAATTTGTATTGTATGTCTGAAGCTTTAAGATTCTTTTTCTATATTCCTAATAAAAGTAGTGACAGCCATCAAATTTCTAATAAAGTAATGATATTGATGAGGAAAATCACCTTTTTAATATCAGATAAAAAATTGAATAACACATCTTATCTACAAATGGATGCATCAAAGACTATTGACAATATCATTGCTCAAAATGAAAAACAAGGTAATCAAACCATTGATTTTTTTATTGGAAAAAGAAATGAAAAGTTCATCAGAAAGTTTATTGAAGCTGCTGAAAAGAATTTGTCTACAGATGAAATTTTTTCTTTTATGTTGCAAGACAGAGATAAACTTGAAAAGGAATTGATGGATTACAGTATGGCTTCTGAAGACTTGGGCAAAAGTAAGTTAAACACTGTTGTTATTGATGAAAACGATTTCCAAATCAATGATGTTGAGCTATTCTTAACTAACTCACTGGTTGCAAACAGTATAAATGTTATGAAAGCTGCTTTAGATTTCAAAAACATTGATTTTTTAAACCAAAGTTTTAACAATGATATGAAAGAAATCGAAAAGATTTTATTATGTGGTTTGTTAAGCAGTAATTCACATTTAGTTGAGGAATCTATTTCTTGCTATAAAACCTATATGACCAATATCTTGACATATACCTCAGGTATATCCTACAGAAAGTTTTACGAGAGTGGTGGTATATCCATTATCTTAACTACAACCGCTATTTTCAATTTAAATTGTCCAGAATCTATCAGGTTTTCAATTATGCAAATTATCAATGAAATGTTAAGCATGAGAAAACAAATGAACAAACTGTTGTTCTCATCCACATCAGAACCTGATTTCACCAAAAGAGAACAGGCTGTTTTAACCCATATGCCGCATGTTTTATTCAGATGTATTTTGGTTAATTTGTCATTCAATGATGTTAAAACTCATGAAATTTTGAAAAGTTTATGTGGGTTTTATCAAGAAGAAGTTGCTGTATACTGTAAATATTACAAGATAACAAGTAATATAAATGATTTGTTTTATGTCGACTTAGCCAAATCTATCTCTCATTACAGCAGTGTTTTTGGTCCTATAGCTTTTCAAAGACATTTAAGATCTGACATCGCTAAGCATGTAAAATGTGCAAGCAAACCTTTGTTTGACTGTTTTCTTGTTTTATGTGATAAAGTATTTGATATGATGGTTGTTGGTGAAAACAACTTGTCTAGAGATGACCAAGTTAGATACAGAAACTATTCTGGTATTTTGGCATCATTCATTGGTATTTTTAAAGTAGAATTTCTAGCTAGTAATGAAGACGAGATTTTGAGAAGTTATGCCGGTGTCATTGATAAGAAGATCAATTTCTTTGTTGAAAAACATTGTGATTTATTAAGCTCAACTGACCTCTTGATAAGAGAAAATTCTAAAGATATTTTGAGTTTAGAGTTGAATCCAGGTGTCTATGGTATACTATTTAAGACTATATTGAAGAAGTTAGAGTTATTTGAAAAGGAATATTCTGAAAAGAAGGGTGATTCTAATCCTTACCTTTTAGAACAGATTATGACCGTTATGAGATTGATTTTTGAAAGAAAAGACATTTCTTTGATTATTTTGACTTTTAAATCGGTTATTGAGATTTTTGACAAGGCAATTGAAATTATCCACATGATGGACAACAATTCTTCTTTCAAATACAAATCTATAATGTACGTTTGTAAAGCTATTGATTCCTTTCAATATGCTGAAAACTACTTCTATACCACAGGGGCTTATGTTTTAAAAAACAGATGGTTGAAAATCATCTTCAACTGGTTCAATGATGTTGCATTTATTGAATTGGATCTGATTAATTTGACCAAATCACATAGGGAAATGGATATGGAAAAGAGAGATTTTGACTACTTAAGACTAGATACTGCTATTGAATGTGTTAAGGCTTTGACTTACTTGTCTGAAAATTTTACTTTGGAAGCTCCAGCAGCCACAACCACAGTTGATTTGGAAATCACTAAAAAATCTGTTTTATCTAATTTTTTCAATATTTTGTTAAAAGCCTTGAAAAGGTCAAGTGATGTTGATAAGGTTCCATTTGTTTTGAAGCACAAAACTCTTCTTTTAAGTGAAAACATTTTAGCTTGTTTGAAGAATTTACTAAACTGTGCACCTACAATAGGGTTAGACTTCATTTTACCTATTGCTTATATTGATAACGGTATTATGAATAAGATTATTTTGGATATTCTGATTGACTTGACTAAAAATGTTGCCGATGATACTACTGACATGAATGAAAAACAAGAAGAAGCTGTTAATGATATTTTAAGACAATTCTTAAAACATCCTTATTTACTAAGACTGTTAGCATTAAAGTGTCCATACAATGAATTGGAAAGATTAGCATCTTCTCTCTTGAGAATATGGTCTGCCAAAAACATTACCCATATTTTTATTGCTGATTTGATTGAAGATGAAATCAATCTTGTATCTAGAAATATGGAAATTCTTAGAAGAAATTCTTTAGCAACCAGAACTTTGGCTATATTTTCTAGGGTGAAAGGTAGTGAATTTTTGGATAAAACAATCAAGCCTTTAATTGATGGCATTGTTGTTGATGGATTAGATTTTGAGATTGAAAAAAATATTGAAGATCCTATTGAAAAGGCCAAACACGTTGAAAGATTTATGAATTGTATTGACACTTTTGTTGAAAATATTGAAAAATCATATGACTGTCTTCCAGACGAATTCTTCTACATCTCTCAGAAAATCTATGAAGCCGCTAACAAAAAGTTTTCAGGTAGTGAATTAATATCTGTAGGCTCTTTTATCTTTTTGAGGTTCTTTTGTCCTGCTATTATAAATCCAGAAAGTGCAACCATTAAGGATCAAATTTCCTCTACAAATAGAAGAACTCTGATTTTGGTTGCTAAGTTCTTACAAAATTTGGCAAATCAAACTATAAATTCTTTAAAATGGCCATTGTTGGAAAACCAAAAAGCCAAAATTGAAGAATGGAACTTGAAAATGTTTGACTTCTTAGGCAAGGTTTCATCTTTTGATAAAAAAATTGAAATTGAAAGCAATTGGTCGGCTCCTTTGAGAAATTTGGAAAATGTTGGTACTTTGCACACCTTGATGTATAATAATGTAACTTCTATCAAGATTTCTATGATTGATACTGTCACTGATAGAAAATCATTTGATGATTTGATAGAAAGCTCTAAAATTTTGGATGAGGCTTTACAAAAGTTGGGCCAGCCTACTTTAGAGGTGAACAACGGAATTCCAGAAACCATCAGAAACAATGCTGAGAAGTACAGTTTGGTTTATGATTTTATGAACAGATATTACTTGAAGGTTGGATCAAGACCAGAAGTCAATGGGCTGATTTTTTTATCAGCAGATACTTCTGGTATGCCTAGAATTAACATATCTTTAAGACTAATTGAAAACGACAACGTTGATGTTAATGAAGTTGTTTATAAACTAATCTTTTTAGAGAGTAACTTATGGACTAAGAAATTTAGTATTTTGTTTGATGGGACTGCTGCTGCAATCCGTGAAATGAGCAAGATTAGTAGAATAATGGCTTTATTCATGAATCTGCTACCTAGAGATTCTTTTTTGAATTTAGACCGTATTGTATTCTATAATGTTAGTCCTATCTTTTTAGAATTCTGGAAATATCAATCTCGTTTAGCTCATGAATCATTTAATATGGGCTTAATTAAACATAAATTTTTGACCTCAAATTGTACACCTCAAGTATTTGAATCACTCCAATTAAGACAATACTCATCTGAGCTTTACCATGATATAAGAATTACTTTGTTGAATACTTCATATTATGAGCCTGTAAAAAAGAGATTTGTTCCTGTTTCATTGAAAATAGGTAATAAGAGTATTCAAGTAATCAATGAAACTCCAAAAAGGGTGAAATTTTCAGAACATGAGGGCATTACCGAATGTTATGTGAATACCATGTATTACATGAGTGATGTTGAAGAAGCTAAGGCTAGTTCTGAGACCGGTGTTCCATGTGAATTTACCATTTTATTCAAGAGTGGATTCCAATTGGTTTTGTCAAGTCCTAAATACTTGGAAATATTGAAGATCATTTTATATGCTAAAGACAAATTGGATGAAAGCTCCCATTTACCACTGTCAGAAATTGATGTTATCCCTCCTAAGCGGAACTCTTTATTTGATCTGGACACCTTGACAAAAATCTTTATGGTTGCTTTGGCTGGTTGCACTAGTAAAAACCCTGAAATTATTTCCAGAGGATTTGCTTTATATGTAACAGCTAGAAAGACCTTTAATTTGGATTTCGAATATGATGCTTATCCTTGTATTGAAGCTACCTTACCTGAAGATACAACTGCAGTTTTAAGATTTATTTCACAATATCTGTGTTCTAAACATCCCGAGATGACTTATTATTCTATAAAAAACTGTACCGAAGGTATTATTTCTGGTTTGTTGCATGAAAATATACTATCTGTTTTGAGTTTGTGTTCATACTGGATTCCAAATATTTTGAAATATGTCTACTTGGATGCTGAAAACAACGGTAGAGAAAGAACAATTTTGTTGATTCGTTTGATGATTAAATGTACCTTTTTAAATCCTGAGCAAGCACCTGTTTTCAAAATGTTTATTTGGTATAAATTCCTAAATGTTCCTGAACTTTTGGAATTAATAGTTGATGAAATCATTACCTTTTCTATGGATAAGGAATCTGAAGGTGCTGATTGGAGTATTTGTACATCGATTTTATCATCAACATTGTCTACGCCAATTTGCAGTTTAATTATTCAAAGATTGTTGAAATTGGTTAACAACTTGGTTCCTTCTTTGACAAATGATAACAATATGAACAGTTGGTCAGAAGTATTGATTTTACTTTCTATTTTACAAGAAATGTCATTTAGTTCTTATGTTTTGTTCGAAAGATACATTCCCGAAGTTCTTTATATTTTGTCTATGTTGATTGATGTTAAGCCTGTTAAAGTTAAGATTTCTTTGTTGAAGATATTAACTAATATCTGCTATTCATTTATTGAAACCACAGGTGGCAATGCTGAAAAAAGACAAATTTTAGTTGAATCAATTGAATTTTTATCATCTCAAAAAGCCAGATATGTATTTGGATTGACAAGAGAAAACTCAAGTTCTTACCATACTTCAAATGCTGCTTCTTTGTTATTAAAGGTATCACACATGTCAGATTTGATAAACTTTATGTTGAAATTGATGCATACCATTAGTAAAGAACCATCAAATGAACTTTTATGGAAGGCTAAATACAAAGACTTGATTGTTGAAGCTATTTTTGGTGAAGAATCTTACATTTCCGCTAGGGCTATGATATACTTAAGTATATTGTTTAAGGACTTTGTTTATGAAGATTTGATGAAGAATTTGTTCCAAATTACTTTAAATATTTTGGCAGATATATCTTATTCAGAAGAATCCATTTTGCATCTGGTTACGCACATAATTGCTTATGGTAATTACGTATATGCTTTAGATTCTAGCAATCACGAAATTATAACTCAACTTTCATGGATGTGTTATACTTTTGTTATGTCAACGAATTTGGTGTTTTTCCATGCGGGTGTAATAGCAGCAACTCAATGTTTAGAAAAGTTGCTGACTTTATCTGAAGAAGAAGATATTAATATTGATGAAATGGTATGGTCGAATGAAAGAGCTGGTTTGGAGAAAGAATTGCATGAGCTAGAACTTTTTGATAATAAAGCATGTACAAGAGAAACAACTATATTTTCACACATTCATGTTATATCGAAAGCATTGATGTTTTCACAAACCAAGGAGCATGGACTACAATTTTTGAGAATGTTATTGAAGGTAAATCGCAATCAAAACAAAAGAAATTTGTCAAAATCCAAGAACTTTTTGGGTTTACTATTTTTGATATATTTGTTGGAAAAGCAAAGTAAGTTTGAAAAGACATACGAATACTATTTCCCTAACCAAGAGTTAGAGTATACGCTTTTGAAAACAGGTGCACAAATGCCAACGATTTTTGTTGAATGGTTGAATAAAGAAGACGATTTTACCAAAAATATGATACTATATCAAATCTCCATATTGATGTCAATTGAGATTTTGGAGGAGGAAACCAAGAGTATAATTTTGGAAGTTGGATTATATGTTATTGAAAATCAACCAGAGGTATTCTTTGAGTACATGAGCAGTATCAAACCAGAATTAGAAAAGTTAAAGGAGAAGATAACTATGAATAGTTTAGTGATGAAGTCATTTGAGTTGTCAATGGCTGTAACAACAAGTCCATTCTACTCAAAAGAAAACGTCTACAAAGTCAAGATGGAAAAGAGATTGGAGAGTTTGCAATTAGGAGGTATCTCAAAGCTGGATGTATTCTCAGATAATGCCGCTTCAGAGGAAATAGAAAATGAACTCATATTAAGAGGTATAAAGAGAAAGAGATATTATATCAAGATCTTGAATAAGATATTTGAAAGTATTGAAAATGTATGATACAACTATTGGATTATATAAATCAATTAAGTTAAATAAGATTTTAAAATAAGAAAATTTTTTTTATTACATTATCTGTACTCATGATGTCTAACAAGCTATGGTATATGTTATCTTTTGGTATATTTCTTGAAGCGTATCATAAAATTCATAATTAACACACTATAGGTCGATGTGACTAAGATATAGCAAATAAAAGAGCAATATATAGAATAAGATGGAACTAAAATGTTACACTATTCAATGCTTTGGCATTTAAGAAAGCTTAAGAGTCCACGCATGAGTTATTATCAAAAATAGACATGAAACCTTATCTAGATCTATGGAACTCCTCAAAGGTTTGTTTCTTGGCCTTGTACAGTTCCATAGTAGTAGTAGCATCTTCAACAGAAGAATGTTCACCGCTTTGGATTTTTTTGTTCAAAACATTTTCAGAAAGAAACTTCAAAGAAGGTTTTTGACCACCATTTAGTTGTTTATATTCAGGTAATTGCGATGTATCTCTGATATCGTTATGATGTAGCTGTAAAACGCTTAAATCATTTTGAATAGAATGACCAACTAGAATTCTTCCGTTAATAATGTCGTCAACTTGCTTTCTTGCAGTTTCAAAACTAACACCATTCTTAATATCTTGTGGTCTTAATCCACTATACTTGGTTCTATAATCAGTAACTGGTTTTGCTGGTTTTACATATGTATCATAAATAACATTACCATGATAATTGACCAAAGAAACTCTCCCCAACTCACTCTTAGAACCTTTGTAACCGGTACCAACAAATTCACAATCAACGGCAACATATTTACCTACTTTGAAAGCTGATCTTCTTTCGTTTTGCATCTTGCTGTAGTTGTTGATGTTTGTTCTTCCGTATGAGTTGTCTAAAGATTGGTCATATCTATGTTCTTTTCCGACTTCGTTGGCATTATTTACTGTAGCGGTTATGCCTCCGATGAAGTCATATAACTTGTTGCTCCCTCCTTTTGTTTCAGACTTCTTGTAAGTTCTGTATGATTTGTTATTGTTGCTTTTGTTGTATTGTTTAGCCATTTGTTGTACGGTTTTAACTCTGAAGTTTCAATGTTTAGAATTTAAGCAAATCCTCTTTTGCCCATGAATTGTGCTCGCCGCCTAGTCCTAACGTCCTTTTTTCCCTGTTGAGGGCATCGCCCAAATAGTTCACTCAAGCCTACTTTTTTCACTAAGAAAAAAGAAATAATTACACCAAAAAGCTACAAAAACTCGGCTATTAGTACCATTAAAGAGCTTTTTGGTGGTTTTTTTTTTGTTCAAGGCATTTTTTCTAAAGCATTTGTGTATTAAATTGCTCAAAATTCTGTTTGTACGGTGTTTTATTCAATTTTTGGTGTTATTTCTTCAATGAAACTGTGATACTGTAGCTGGGGTTTATGCTGCAGTTCTTGGTTTTTGTCGGACATAAGCCATGTGGTGCGCATGGTAACTTACCCAACCAGTTTTAAGTCCGACACGGCTCAGTTGAAAAAAAAGTAAGCGAGACCATATAGTGAAGTAAAGTTGCAAATGTATATGCATCAGCCAAGTTGGAGTTAGAGGCATTTGCTAAGAGTACTTTTATTGATATTCTGCTCTTCAAATCTTACTCTGCTATGTGAGTTTAACCCAAAAAAAAAAAAAAAAAAAAAAGCCATACATATCTGGAGAATTGCATAAACCATTGATACAAAAAGCAGTACTCGCAAAATCGTATAAACTCGTAGTAAGTATCTAAAACATTGACAGCTTACGACCAAAGACAGATATCTTCCAAAACATTACTAGTTATATCCGCACTACCCTTATATGGCTAAGATAAAGTCCGTTACACTATTAAGCCAACTTTGAAATCATTATGCGCACTATTTCTGTAGTAACCAAAGTTTTCCCGCATATGTGAAAAATACCTACCTATGGAAAATTAAATAATTTTTAAAAACAATTACATTTAAACTAGGCTACGTAAAGCAATCAAGTAATAGCCCCCTAAAGATATTCTTGACTTAGTATGGATGAAGTTTATCTCATCAATGAATTGAGAGCTTCTTTTTTGAAATATTCTAATGAAATCAGTAAAACAAGAGTTATTGATCCTTATCAAACTAATGTAAATGACTCCGCGATACATAAACTCTACATTGACCATAAATCAGGTAAGGATTACTACAAACTTATGAAATCACCTTCTATAAATGACGATTATTTTAATATTATTGCTAATGAAGATGATGAAAGTCCTGTTTCTTCTCTTAACAATCATTTTTTGAAAGGCTTTCACTCACCAAAAGATCATGAGGTAACAGCTAAGTTTTATCAAAATAACGAACTCAAAACACCCAAAAGCCATTTGAAACCAGCTGAAGATAAAATTTTGAGTAGCAAAACCTCATTGCTTTCATTTGGAACAAATAATGATCAACATTCTAACACAAGCAAAATAACAGCCAAAACATCTAAATCAAAATTAAGACTATCCATGTTATCAGGATTATTCCATAAACACAATTTATCTGAAAATGACAATCCGCTGAATCATAAAAATGTTAATGTTCAAAACAATAAATTGTTTAAGACAAGATCAAAGTCTGCTTCTCTTTTTTCCAAAGACTTTGATGTATCTTCAAAGAATTCAATAACTCATTCTGAGTCTAGAAAATCATCAGATATTTTAAGAAGAGGTGTGGGTTCATTATACAGAAAGATCTCCAACAGTAGTGCTCAAAGTTTTAGTTCTAATGAAAATGGAAATTTCAACAATGACGATAAATATTATAGTAAAACGACCTCACTGTTGAAAAAAGGTAAAAAATTATTTCATTTCAAACACAACAACTCATCAAACAAGACTAATTATGGTTTATCAAGCAAAACACCTAAATCTGAATTAGGTAAGAATTATTCAACTCAAGTATTGGAAGACATGATGTATACAGATCAGCTGTTTAGAGAAGGTGAAATCCCAGATAACTTTGATGATTCAGAGGAAGATGATGATGATTACGATATAAATAGGTCCAACAGAAGCTCTTTGAGTATTCAAAAGAATTCTTTTTATCAAAGGAGTTTTGGTAAATCTACTGGAAAGAAATATGAAAGTGGAGACTTTGCTTTGATGCTTCACACAGATAAAGCTGAGAAAAAAGTAGTTGGCAATAACGAATCATTGAGCCAAATAGGTTCATCAAATAAAAAGAGTATATTTTCAACAAAAGAAGGAGCCTTAAAAAATAAAACTACAGAAGTCTCATCAACTTCTCTTCAAAAAGACAGTAATCATGACATTAGCGAAGATACCATGTTTAACTTCAAAAAAATCAGTAAAAAAATTTTACCTTTAGCAAACAATAATAATGTCACAGATAAAAGTAATGACGGAAATACCTCTGTTGACTTCAGCTTATCAGAAGATTCATTACTAAATGTTGAAAATTTTGGATCTCAGAAACGTGGTGTTAGTTTAGTTTACCCTAAAGAATCAGTTGAAATTGATTCATATCTGGAAGATGGGCAGAACCTAGATAAAGTACTCAATTTTGATCGTTTTCCTAGTAATAGTAATCCTACTTCATCAAAGAACAGCTTGTCAAGTGTAGTAAACCAACCTTTAGACAAACAGAAAAGTAATAATGAGGAAGCCGAACGGTATTATGGTGACCTAGCTTCTTCTTTTGGTGAATCATTGATGGATGACGATTATGAAGATGATGCTTTAGCCAGTGTTGAAAATAGTGTGCCTCTAAAAAACAAAGGATTTTTGCTTACTAATAATGACAAGAAATCATTTGAATCTTCTTTTTCATTTCATGAAAACTACAATGAATATACGGATTTTATTGCTGACAATGATATGATTGACTACTTTGCTAAAGAAACTGATATCAATACTAAGGACGATGCTAAGGCATCAAATCTGACTACTAACTTGAAACCAAATACTGCAAATACAGTTAAGTTTCAGTTGAATGGTCCAACGACAAATTATGAGGATATTATCGATGACCTAAATGGTATTGAGCTGACTTGTTATTTAAAAGGGAAAAGTGAGCCTATTGAGTTAAAAATATCTATGGCAAAGAAAGTCACAAACTTTCAATTATTACAACTAATTTTGTATAAGTATAATTTAGAAGATGATATTGACAATTATATGCTTAGAATAGTTGACGAAGATGGATTACCTTTTGAAGGAACTTTTGGTATTTTAAACAGAGATGATTTGGTGGAACGGTCATTAATGATGGAAGAACTAGTAGCCTGTAAAATAGAAGATGATCCAAAGCAGGTAGAACTTAATAAAGAACAAAGATTGAAAAATAGTAATAAAGATATTAGTGAACAAGAAACTATTATCAACCCTGTAAAGCATGAAAAGAGAATATTGATTATTAATTCAAACCCCAATTCTTTCAACAGTCATGTGCCAGCTATGAATATTGAGACAAAAGACTTGGATACGATAGGTGAGGTGGTTACAAGATTTTGTTTATACAACGATGTAGATCCCAAAAAGTATTATTTGAGAGTTCAAAGTGATAATAAGTATTATCTGCCTAGTGAAATAACATTAAAATATTTCTTCAACACTATTTATAACACTAGTGACAAGTATGAGATTATATCAATTAGAGAATCCAGACAAATTAATTTGAGAAAGTTAAAGTACGATATTAAAGAAAATGAGAAGCAAGAAAGTATACACGAAGAGGCAACTGAAGGTAAAGAGCATATAAATGGGTTGACTCCATTCACATTAAATCACAATGGTGACTATTTGCCGGTTTCATCGCATAATTTGGGTTCTGAACAGAAGTTAGATTCTAAAGCTAAACAGAAACTTGATGAGGAAAATTTAGAAAGAAATGGACAGAAGCAAAAGAAGTTTTTGGATTCCTTGCAAAAACAACCCAAAAAGCCATATAATAACGGTGTTCCTTTAAATTTGAACGAAATCTATTACAGGTACACGGTGTTCAGAAGACAGCATCAAAAGGTTTCTTTGCTGACAAACAAGCAGCTGAAGACTTTGATGATTGATGGTGACTTTATTTATCTGGTAGACTGTGATTTCAACACTGCTCCAATGATGACTGAAAACGAATTTAAAGCTGACAACAGTGTGTATGGATTTGGTGGAAACAACAGTGTTTGGGACTCACAACAATTTTTGAAAAGTAAAGCAAATACAGGTGTCAATGATGATAACATCCCAACTACAAAGACATTCCATGTTTCTCAAATCATTCAGATAGAAAAGAGTCTGAAAAACAGTACTCACTTCAAAATCAAATTTGTTAGATCACATGGTCCAAAATGGTACTACTTTGAAACTTTGAGTAGCTCCGACAGAAATGAGATAATTACCAAACTGTCTATGTTAAAGGCTATATACAACAGAAACAAGTGATGTCGCTGTATATAGTGTTTATAACTACAGCATATACACTCGTTTTGTCAGAATTGCATTGTGAAATATCACGTGCTCTGTACTTCTTGAAGGTCTTAATTTTACTACAGGGGGCATTAATATTTTTTTTCATACTCCTCCATTTTTTTGCCTACTATACACGTTATACTGTGTATTCAATGTTTATATAGCTTAGTGTACATAATATAATCAACAAATACCATTCAAATATACTTATTTTCCATGTCAGCATTAAGTAAAATACTATTGATAGTTGGATTGCTACAAATAATCCATTCGGGATACTCTATTCATCAATTCAATAGCATCTCTAAACTTGTGAACACAAGTAACATAACCTCCCAGCTTTACCTACCCTTTGATGTTAAGGCTGAAGTTTATAGCGGGTTGATCATAACTATTATTTCAATACTTCTATCATTTGACAAGATCGAATACATAAAGTTAGCAGAAAATAAAATAGTCAGAACTAATGAAAGATTGTTGCCTATTAAAACAAACATAACCAATGGACATGAAGCTTTGATCATCAATGGTAATGAAAATTCTTTAGGTTTGCAAAAAGAACAGCAAACAGTACATTTCATAGATTTTAAAAAATAAGAATTAAATAGCGTATATATATAAGTGAATTCAACTAGTCATAAGTGCAAAATGCTAAAGATGCAGGGTAAAACCCCCCCCCCCTCACTGTTATTGCTTTTCTGTTGTTTTAGGTACAGAAGGAGATGTTGCATCATTTTCTATTTGTTCGTAGTCTACAACCATATTGTCATCTTCATCTTCTGAAAGATAAGAAGTCAAATTCAAGCCATTTAACCCATTATATGATGATTGATTATTGCCATGAGTATTAGATTTGCATTGACTTTTCAATTGTTTTAAACTCAGAGCTTTTATTTCTTCAACTTCTTGTGCAGTGACGTTTATAGTAGATGGCTGAAGATGAAACATTGTGCGTGTATCGGTTCTTATTAAACTTATGTTGACATCTATGGCGATCTATGTACCCATTTTTCTGTTTTTTTTTTGGTATGGGCGTGTTTGTGTAAGCTATCGGCGATAAGCAGAGGCGGAATTAACACGTTTTCTCTTACGTCCAAAATGGCCCTTTTGGCAAAATATCGTGTAGCGTTGATGTGACATTTTTTACTTCCTTTTTCGGCTACACTGAAAATCACGTGCACAAAACGTCAACATAAAAGCATATATCCGACTTGCGGACTTAACAGTATCAGTTCTCGTACTTTGTGGTGATGGAATTATCCAGAAAATTTTTCGTTTTTAAAGTCTTTGATTTTGTTATTCTTAATCGTAATTTTTTTTTTTTTAAAATAATTCATCTCACTATATAGAGTTTTACAATGAGCATGTTATAATACTCCCCAAAAAAAAACAACATTTAACGTAATGGAAGAAGAACCTCTTTCTAATAATCAGCAAGATGTCTGTAAAATCTGCAGAGAAGAAGGTTCGATCATTAATCCTTTATTCAACCCGTGTAGTTGTATTGGGTCTATAGGTAAGATACACGAATCTTGTTTATACAGATGGATCATATCAAAATCAAACATAGAAAATCCATCAGAGTTCATTGAATATGAGAATAATACGAAAAGAATATTTTTCAAGAAGAAAATCGACATAAAATGTGATATTTGTAAGCAGCCTTATAATTTCAAAGTCGTTCAAAAAAATGAATCGTTGAAGGACATCTCTTTGAAGGAGTATTTTAAGCCTTTAATTAATAAGCTATCGAAGCACTTGAAATCTTTTTTTTATTTGCTTCTTCTCTTTATATCAGTTGTGGTCATTGTTCCTCATTATTGGGTATTTTGTAAAGCATTTTATCAAAATATTGCAGACTACTTGATCGGCTATGAGTCTTACAAAAATAAAACATCCATATGGGATACTGGGTATGAAAAACATGCAGTTGAAAAGTTTATAATATTAAATGAATTTTTTACATCTTACCCATTCAGTGGAAAACTAATACAAAGAATTTACTCTGGTTTACTAGATATAGTATTCTTTTGTTTAGTAGCGGCATCATTATTCTTCACACAAGACTTGATAACTTCTGAATTAGTTTTCAAAGAAATGGTCACTCAAGATATGGGTAAAATCGATATTATAGATTGTACTAAGGTTCTTGAAAAAACTGCAAAAGATTTAGCTCAAATTTTAAAAACAAGAAAGTTTAATGAAACTTTTTCACAGGACTTGGTTCACAAGTTGCAATCAGAATTCAATTTTATAGAGGATGCTGAAATTTTAAACAAGTTAATAGACAGAATTTTGGCATATGAAATTCCAAAGTATGCTGTTACTTGGTCTAATAATTACTATCAAGTCAGTAAGGAACTTCTCAAATTGACATTTATAAATATGGCTACTGAAATTCACAGAAAACTTTACATAAGAAGAGTAATGCCAGTTGCTTGGCATGGTGCATATAGTGTCATTGATGAAGACTTTGCACCTGAACCTGAAGACATTGAGTTTGCTAGAAGTCACGTTGATGGTGGTGCTTCAGAATCAGATGAGGAAAGTGAGTATGTTCCTCATTCATCAGAAGAAGATAATATCGAAGATGATACTATTGAAGATGATATCATTGAGGAAAATATTATTGAGGATGTCAACAGGGAAGACAGAGTGTTGGAGTACATCAACGAATTAATGGAAAGACAAGGAAATGAAAATAATATGATTGACGCAGACTTTATAACCGCTCTGCAAGACGCTGTAAAGAAGCCAAATGCTACCAGACTAAGGCAGCAAGCTGATTCAAGTGAACAAAACGATCTTAACAGGCAATTTGTTGAAGCTTTGAACCAAAGAGCTGAACATGGAGATATGGGAAATATCAATGATGAAGATAATGTTAACAATATTGGTACTATCTTCAAACTATCTTTAAGTCAATTACCAAAACAGCACATTTTAGCATTTGTTTTCATAAATCTGTTGCTATTTTTCTTTTTCTTTATTCCATACTTGATGGGTACATCTTTAGTGAAAATAATATTCAACATTGATAGAAGTTTAATAAATGCAACAAAAATTTTTGGTTTGCAAATTCAATACAGTTTCCCTGAATATTTAGAGAAAAACTTTGACTTATCTCTTCATCCAGTTTTCCAAAGAGTTATTCCATGTACTCTATTTTACATGATCACAATCATTGGTATCAACTCACTTCCATGGTACATTCGTTCCAGAAATCCTAACTACACCAGCATACCGATATCATGGAGAGGTGTTTATCAATACATTTTTTTGATCAAGCAAACCACAAAGGCTTATTGTATTTTATCCACTGAATTGTTGATTTTCCCTATAGCTTCTGGTATGATGGTTGATTTTTCATTGGTTAATGCCTTGCTTTATCCACAATCAGTAAACAGATTCTACTTGCCAAAGTATAAATCAATCACTGAGGTATTCTTTGTTTACAGGGTATTAGGATTTTTGCCGAAATTTATACAAGTAATTGCTCATGCTGCTTTAGGTACTCTATACATGTACAGCATTGCAGGATTTGTTGGTATGATAAGAGCCAAGGTATTGAGAAAGGGTGTTTTGTATTTTATTAGATCACCAGAAGATCCAAATAGAAAGATTCTTAGAGATTGCTTAGTCACTGGATTTGGTTTACAAGTTAGAAAATTGCTACAATCAATGATGGTTTATACTTTGATTATTGTCTTTGGTTTAGGATTGTCTACTAGAATGCTGTTGCCGTTAGTGTTGAACGTATTTAACAAAGAGAATCTGTCTATAATCACTATTAGATTTTTAAAGCACAATAGTGAGGTAAACCTAAACGATACTTACTACATTAGAAGATTAACAAATTTGTTAATTTTAGTTTTGTTTGTGCCTGGAATTTATCCAAGATTCAAAGAAAATCATGCTAAGATAGCTAATTTAGTTACTAAGGTATGGAATATTTTCTTTGTTTACGCATGTTCCAAACTAAGATTATCCCATTATATGTTGAACAAAGACGAAATTCAAGAAAGAGGCTACATTGTTTATAGGAATTTAAACTACAAGTTGTTCAACAAAAAACAAGCTCAGTTTTCAAACATTAACCTATACACCAATCCAAAGACACTTGAAGATGCCAATGAGTTGTTCAAAACAGATCAAAATGTACATTGTTATTTCATACCAGATGGTGATTTCTACCGTGTTCCAGGGTCAGACATCATTTCTACAAAGTTTTTGAGAACTTTATTTGTTACTGTAACAAGAACAGATAAGGTGATTCATAGAAGAGAAGTTAGAGAGAAAATAGGATTCAGAGGTCAATTTGATAACTTGATAGTTGAATCCAATTTATTTGACAAATACGATGTTATTTACTCACCACCAAAGTTCTTTAAAAGATCGATGTTATTAGTTGCATTTATTAATTTGTATGGTATGATTCTAATCACTAGTATTTTATACATATGCAACTTGCTAGGTAATATAATAACATATGTCATCAACAATTTTGTTCCATTGATTGATAAGAATGTGTTTAATGCTGATTCTCTGTTAGTATTTATGGTCAAGGACATAAGCTTGGAATCTATTTTGTTAGGTTTATCTGCTGCTCTTTATTACTTCTTTGATATCAGTTCTGATTACAACCCAGAAATTTTGTCCTTTGAAGAATTCTTTACTGTAAAAATACCATCTTTAAAAAAATTAATTATTAGAGAAGTTTTTATAGGCTCATGGAAGATGTCCTCATGTCTTATTGTTTTGGAAGCAGTTTCATTTACTTTGAAAAAATTGTTTGGATACGAAAACACAGTTTCTTTACTAGATAACAAGAATAACTTGGTTAGAATTGGTTTTATGTTGCTATATGCTCTAGTCATGTACTTAAAGTCCTTATATGGGACCTTTGTCAATTATCCTGACTTAGAAGACATACAAAGCGTGCAAAAGATTCATAAATTTAGTAGGGCCTTGTATCCAAATTTCATGTGGATGTTCTGCTTCACAGACTTTTTACCAATTTTCACCATAGTCTTTAGTAAAATGTTTATACTCTATGAAAAATTCAGCTTAAAGAATACGATATTGACTATAATTGGATCTGCCCTATTTACTGGTTTTGTAAGATTCTCAAAACATTTGGTAGAATTCAAGAAGCACTATAAGGAAGAAGTTTTGTTTGAGGGTATGGTTTTGGAAGATAATTCTGAAATCAATTAAAGTTTTATAGACATATATATTTGAGCTTTAAGATGGAAATAGAAATGAAAACCAAATTTTTTAAGATTTATATTTTATTTTGATATGGAGCTGTACTTTCTCTTGCCAGCTCTACTGACATGACGTTTGGATAAAGAATTAATCTTTGAGTTAGACTCACTAAACACTTCATCTTCGATAACTTGATCCTTATCCAATATTTTCCTTACAAAAGAGTCAGATTTTTTCTTATGAGATTGCAACTTTCCAGATATATCAGCAGAAATCCTGTTTTGATGCTTCGTGACTACTGAGACTAAATTTTTCTTTCTTGTTTCTTTGGCCACTGGATCATCATCCAATTGATTAAAATACACATCAAGCTTTTTTTCAGTGTTGTCAGATGTTTCTACGTTGTTTTCCTTTTTATCAACCTTTGTTTCAATGCCATCAACGTCAACTTTGTTTTCTTTTTCATCAGATTCGCCAGGTTCTTGTATTTCTTCAACTGGACCTTTTTCATTATTTTCAATTTCATTAAATTTTCCTTCTTCACTAGAAACGTCTTTTTCTAGTACTTCAAACTCCTTTTCCGGTTTGATTTCTTCAATAATCATCAAGTCCTCATCATCAGGTTGGTCTTCATTATCAGACCCATTGTCTGATGAAGACAAAGGCTTTAAGGCAAAATTGTAAGGATCTTTTCCAGATTCACCCCTTTCCAATAACTCCCTAATGATTTTCTTCAAGTTATGTCTGCTGGCTTCCTTGTACTTTCCTTTGAAATAAGTAATCAAGTTTTGATCATCTGCAGTGAACTTTGAATTGTTCCAGTATTGCAAAGTCTTCTCGGTATCATTAAAGAATGCTCTTATATTGGATATTAAGTGAACACCGCAGTCATTCATGTTTGGTTGTTGAATGACTTGGCAATTTTTCATTTTAAATTGAGCTGGAACCAAATCAATCCCAAAGTTTTGTTTGGCAAAAACCGACAAGAATTGCTGAATATTATTCAATTCTTTTTTGTGAGTATTTCTCAAAGAATCAAAAACGTAAATTGTAATTTTTGGAAGTGCAGAATTCTTAAGCTTTGGAACGTTCTCAGAAGGACTCCTTGATCTATCTGAAAAATCGTTATCACTTCTTGTGGATCTTCTTGTTCTTGACCTTGTTCTTGAAATTCTATCTAAAGAATCATTGACTTGTTTCTCAGTTATTTCTCCATCGTTAAATTTTTTTTCAATTTCTGCAATGTTGACGATCTCTTTGCCTTCATCACTTTGTTTTGATAAGCTTGCATTAAACTCATCCCTTATCTGTTTTGTTTTGATGCAAGTTTCATAAAAATTCTCTAAAATACAACCAAACCAATGGTGATTCAAATTGATTGGTATTATATGATACTTGTAATCCTTCATGACTGAACAGTCATTTTTCAATAGCCATTTGCTGTTGACAACTTTTTCCGTGTTGTTTAATGAAAGAAAAAAGTATGAGTTAAAAATGTAAAACTCCTTCTTGATGTCATCTGGTAAAGTGTTCAAGTCATATTTTTCAATCTTATCTTCTTCTGATATTTTATCATCATTCATCTTTTGTTTCATTAACTCTTCTCTATAATATTTATTGAAAAAATCAATGATAGTACCGTTCAACCATTCACCTGAATTTAAACATTTAAAATCTGTATCATGAATTTTCGATGATGTACCATCAAGGAAATTATGTTTCAAATCAAAATTCAATTGTCTTTTGGTGCTTCTCTTGTAATCTAAGTTTATGTCTTCAAAATCATAAATTTCGGCATATTCAACTTTTTTAGTGTTTGTTTGTGATCTGGTTCTTCTGGCTGGTGCAAGATCTGTCAAATGACTTCTTTTAACTGGCTCTGCTATTTGATTTTCAAAGTATTCGGATCTTTTAGCTGTTTCCAATTCCTTGTTTGAATTATTGTTCGGATTTCTATCAGAAAGTGATCTTGTTCTTGAAGATTTGCCAAAAAAGGAATTGGCTGATAATCCATCCTTCAATACTTCCCCCAAAGGTTTGTACCCTGATGAGGTCACAGATGACGTGTTATTATTCAAGCTGGTGTTAGCGGAGCTTGTGGCTTTAGTCATATTTGATGAAGGCGAAGATATCTTAATTCCCACAGCAGATTTCTTCGAGGAACCTTTGCTATTATTAGATGTTAATTTCTTGGAAGGTAATACTCCATATTCCGAGCCTTGATGAGTATTATGTGACAGATGTTTAGTTATTCCCTTTAAAAAACTTGACGTTCTTTCCATGTATTGATCATGATCTAAAATTTTAATATAGTATTCATTTGATGCAGAACGTGTATTCTTGATGCTGTCTATGAATTGCTGTATCTGAGCTGAGTCTCCGAAATTGACTTTAATTGTTACATATTTAAATTTCTCTGTATTATTTGAAGGTAACTTTTCTTCCATACCCTTTCTTTTTTCAACCTCTTCATGTGTGTATATTCCTCGGATTTCTTTATTCAAAATAAGAGTCATTGTCTCATATGTGTTCATTACCAATATTTGAGAAACGTTTGATATATTTATGGGATCAAAGTTTAATATACTGGTATTGATGAAAAACAGAGATTCTGTATAAGTTACGTTAAGTCTAACATTGTCATCACGGTTCAACAATAGTACAGGCTTACCAAAAAACATCTTTGTGTCTTTAATAAGTTTAATCTTTTGAGTAGTAATGATAGTCTTGATGCTTGCATTATTTGAAGAGATCATATCCGTATTTTGATCTAAATTCACAAGACTAGTTCTATTAATATTATGGTTTCTTTCATGTCTCTTTTTAGATACATTTTTATAATTCTCAAGCATTGCTTGGTTTCTATCAGGTATTGTTTCTTCTTGAGGACTTTTCAAATCCATGTCATCATCAGAAACTAGAGAAATCTCTTTTTGCCTATTGTTGACAATCCTCGACACATTTTTCAAAGTTCTTTTAGAAGGACTAGAAACAGGGGTAATATCCTTTAAGATATCAGAGCTTGTGTCGTTGTTGCCATTGTCAAATTCTTCCGCCTTTGATGATATGCTTTGATTTGATAAACTCGAAAAATTGGGATCTGGACTATTGATTATTTTAGTCTTGATTTTAGAGCTCTTCATTGTATTCAAAGGACCACCTATAGCTGTAGATTTTCTCAAAACTCTTTGTTTGTTGCCCATTCTTCGTATACATGTATATATATATAAAGATGTGTTCTAGCTATGTAAATTGCTTTTTATTTTGTTTTTTTGAGTACTTTTTGATTGCTTTTAGTTAGCAATAATATTGATCTTTTTCAACCGTATTTGCAACTTTTTGTAAAGCTGAAAAAGTTATATTTTTAGTGGGAATATCAATTTATTTCAATTATCTTGTTGTGTCCTTTAATTAATACGTTTATTAAGAGTTATCGACATTGCAAGTTAAAGACCTTTAAACAAGGAAATGCCTAGAGTGAAAATAGCTGAAAATTTTTTGCCTTTTTTGGGAAAAAAATCCATCAAAAAAAAAAGCTCTTGACGCGTACTGACCGTCACGTGCAAACAAAAACACGTGCCAATTTTAAATTTTTATCGGATATAAACGCTACCACCTTTGCGGAGATAACCCTAATCTCCAGGATTTTTTCAAAGCGTCATTGGTACATTTTTGAACATCCAATGCACACCTTGTGAAATAAAATCCGAGAAAAAATTCCGATGGAAATAAGCCAAAATCTTCCCCTCAGTTACCAAAATGATATGAAAAGAACAAGATTTCTTACACACCTGTAAGCGGATTTTTATCTCCATTTTTAACCAAAAAAAAAAAAAAAAGGTGATGACTTTAATCAAAATGTATGACTTTTCCATGTATCAAGTTACACGAATTTAGCGTATACGAATTCAAGGCGTTGAACCCTCATAACGTGTAGGTAAAGAATGTTGAGATCATGTAATAAATGTGTTGTATATAAACAACTTTAATTACACATTTTTTACAGCAAGAATAAGGTTTGAGAAGGAGTAGGATTTTATTATTTGTATTTATATTTAGTGCTATAATCATATGGAAAAATAGATATTTGGAGAGAAGTTATAAGATAGACCAAAAGTTTATTTAAACTACAATATATATCATGACAAATACAATTTTTAGTTCAGTAAAGAAACACATCCACAAATCGTTGAGCACGATTGTGCCTACAAAAAGCCAATTCAAAAAAAGAGTTGAAAGATATCCATTGAACCCATTCCCGGCATTCAAGAAACTAAACCATCTTCAACTTCAGTTTTTTTTCTTAGGGTTTTATCTTTGGGTTTTGGACTCAGCCTCTTTCTTCTGTGTCTCTTTGACTACCAAATCTTTAAGTGAATACTACGGCGAAAGTATTGTGGATGTCAATCAAGGTATCATGTACTCTTTGTTTTTAAGAGTTGTTGGTACCATCATTTTTGGTACTATCAATGATGCATTTTCAAGAAAATACACATATATTTTAATTTGTACTTTGCTTTGTGCAATTCAAGTAAGTACTCCGTTTTGTAAAAACTGGAATACTTTTTTGATGACAAGATGTCTATTCGGTATGATTCTAGGTTCTTCATTCAACGTTGGATTTGTTACTGCCAATGAAAACTTGATTATTCACGACGAAGAAGATGAAAACGATAATGTTAATGAAAACGGTAATAAAAAGGAAAAAACAAGACTAAATACATCTCTTTTCCAATCTTTATTCCAAAACGCTTACCCATTAGGATACTTGATTGCTCAAGGTGCTGCTACAAGATGGGCTTCTAATAAAGTCAGTGAATGGAAAAATTTGTTCTACTTTACTGCTGCTTTATGTCCAGTAGCTATGGTTTGGAGACTTTTGTTGCCAGAATCACCTAAGTTTGTTGAAAACAAAAAATTGAAAGCCGAAAACAAACACAGAGATTTAGAAACTGGCTCGATTGTTGATGGTGCTATAGGCACAGACTCTTTCTTCATTGGTTTATTCAAAACCATTGGAAAGTACTGGGATAAATTGTTCTATCAATGTTGTATTATGATTGCCTTCTGTTACACCTCTCACGGATCCCAAGATTTATTTGTAACTTTATTAACCTCTTTAGGCTACTCCAAAGAAAGAAGATCTAACATCAATATCATTGCTAATGTCGGTGCTATTGCCGGGGGTACCATTGGTGGTTACGTTTCTAACTACTTATCTATAAGATTCACTATATTAGTAGGTATTATTATTGGTTGTGGTGTTATCTATCCATGGGGATATGTCGATACCTACAAGGACTTGTCTTCCTTCTGGTTACAATTTGCAGTTCAGTTTGGTTTTGCCAATACACCAAGATACTTGCACTCATTGAACTCTTATGGTGATATGCCACAATATGCAACTATTTTCATAGGTACCGCTTACCAAGTAGGAACTTTAGCTTCTGCTCCAGCATCCACTATTCAAAGTAAAATAGCTGCCAAAAACAACGACAATTACTCAGGAACAATGTCTATCTTCCTAGCAATAATCTTTGTAATCTTGTTTATCATCACACTATTTGGTATTGATAACGATCCAATTTTGAATGAAGACGACGCTGAATACCAAGCACAATTTGGAGCCAAGCAAAGCACATTAGATAGTGATTCCCTGGTGGAAAAAAAACTATATGATGTGGAAGCCGTAGAAAGTATATCCAGCAACAGTATGAGTCTAAGCAAAAGCAACAACTTAACGACATAATGACCTAATCACATAATAAATAATTTCTGTATATATATTGCATTTTACTTATTTTTTTTTTTTTATAAATTTTAATTGAAATAATGCTCAAAAAACAGTTTTATGTGTGTTGTCTGTTTCTACCAAAACTCTACAGTTTTAATTCGACAAAGCATATCAAGAAAAGTATCAAAAGGAATTAAAGAAGTGAAAGAAATTGTTATACTTTTTTACGATTATATAAACACTAAATGATTTTTGCTTTCTCTTCAAGAAAACTCTTTATCCAATACCTTAGCAAATCTTTCTAAACCTGTATCTAATTTCTCTAAGCCAACAGCAGCATAAGTACCTCTGAAAAAGATAGTCTTTTTGACTTCTTCCTTTCCACCCTTGTCAACAATGGTGTAATCTTTAGCTTCAAACCAAGCACCAGGAACCAATAAAACACCTTCCTTGATAACGGTATCAAATATGTGCATTTCCAACTTCTTAGCATCGCTGTCAAACTTGGATTTGAACAAAGGATGCTTTTCAGAATTGATGTCAATAGTGAAAAACATACCAGCGATTGGAGGGTTCACAGTTACGGCACCGGTATCAAATAATCTCTTTGGAATGTGTTTATGTAAAGAATCTATACAGAAGTCTCTTTTGATGGTATATTCTTTTCTAATACCCATTAACCAATCCAAATAACCACCTTGACCCCAGGTGTTCAAGGTTTTAGCTACAATGGCTTGAGAAAATCCAGAAGGAGCTTGAATGGAAACTTCGTGATATTTCAATAAATGGTATAATAAGTTCTTTTGACCAGTGATCCATCCAATTCTGGTATTTGGACCCATAACCTTCGACAAAGAATCAAATCTCAATACTCTACCTTCAGTATCTATAGATATGAAGGATTTAACCAAGGAGTCAACAAAGGCTTCTTGGTTTTGTAAAGACTCAACTTGATCCAAAGGTATTCTTTCCTCTTTATTAGGAACATATTCTCCAACTTGCAAAAAGTAGTAAGGTTCATCTTCAATAATAATGAAATCGTATTTACAAGCTAAATCATAGATTTGTTGTCTTCTTAATTCGGGTAAAGACAAACCTTTAGGATTAGAACCAGTGGCGACTAAAATCAAAAACTTGAACTTACCTAAGACTTTTTCGTCCCAGTTGGCTAAAATTTCATCTAATTTTTCTGGAATAATACCATCAGCATCCATAGGAATAGGACATGTCTTGACACCTTGAGCTTCTGCAGCTGCTAATGTGGAAGAAAAGGCAAATTCTTCAACTAAAATATAGTCTCCCTTGTTACACAAACATCTTAATGTGGATTCCAAGTTCCAGGTATTACCAATGGTGGTAATGACATCTGAATCTTCATAACCGGTCATTTTGTGAATAATCTTGTTATGTTCTTTGAAAAAAGAATTGATTTGGGGATGACCTTGGGAGTATCCGTATTGCAAAGCCTTGTCCAAGGAAATGGTGCTAAATTCTTCATCAGCAGCAATTTCGTTGATGTTTCTTGGAATATCAAAGTTTATAAGCTCTTGGTCCTCTCTTGAAGCACCAATACCATTAGCAAATGGTGGTTTTGGTGATTCTCCAGTAACCTTGAACCAAGGGAAGTAATCACTTAAAGGCAATCCTCCACCCAAAAAAATCATGTTTGGATCACTGAAGTATTTGATTGTAGTCTTCAAAGGTGATGGTTTTCTTGCTTTTGCTTCGTCACTCAGCAAATGAGATAAATCTTTAGCTAATGTCATGTTTAAATGGGTTGTTTGTTCACTTTTTCTTGCTTTCTATATGATAAAATCAAAAAAAATACTAAGGCTTATATACAAGCTAGTTATATGAAATGACTCAAAGAAAAGGGAAGAAAAAAAATTGCTAACGCTGTTAACACTATGAATGACTTCTATTTACCGCTGGAATTTTAAAATAACACTAGCCTTCGCTGTTTTTCATGTATTTTTTTTTTTTTTTAAATAATTTCGGCTAGTAATGTGTAGGAATTGAATTCGTAGCTTACATGGGATGTTGCAGAGTGTACCGGATTTAAGAGGATTTTTGTCATTTGCGAGTGGGTGTAATGTGTGTGGAAGTGTTATGTATTCCTAAGGGTGTAACGTGTCCCTACCAGGTGATCAGCATGTGCACCAGAAGCTTGTATCAAACGCAACAGGATTTAACATATTCTTGTTTTTTTTCTTGCCGATTTCAATTTCTCCCCGCTTCCCACATTCTCGGGCATAGAACCCAGTTGAGAGAAAGTGAGTCAAACAGTAATTTTTGTTGTCAAACTCCGATTAATATACACAAGAGCAAATTCTGGTGGACAGTTGGCTTTATTCCACACTATGGGCGACTGTTGAGCATTATCACACTTTTTTGAATCCGTTTATATCCGATTTCAACGGTTCAGCGGTTTTTTTCCTCCTATTTATACCACGTTTACACTGTGCTGCTCATACCAATCCTTTGATCTAGGCTCATTCAAGCACTCTAGCGTATCTTGTAGTGTGGGGTTGAGGGGGGTTTTTTTGGCTGTCGGATTTAATGTTTCCCAAAAGGGAAAAGTCAATTTAAAAAGAGAAGCATCGTTGTTTTCTCATGGCTGGAAAATGTACTTGT
>ERZ794949.72-NODE-72-length-38842-cov-152.693531_pt1 | contig 38842 bp, 21 predicted proteins | sample MGYA00511363_ERZ794949 | MGnify/ENA primary metagenome ERZ794949 (study PRJEB30137, sample SAMN04331402) | food metagenome | isolation source: T1 must sample point D1 replicate B | place: Australia: South Australia ...
AAATTTTTTTTTTGGTGCATTTTTGGACCTATAAAAATTTAAAGATTCTTGTATGAGGAAAATGTTTGGGGGGAATGTGTTATCTCCGATGGTGGTAATTATTGTGTGTATGGGGTTTGGTAGTCGGAGATGTTCTTGGTAGAGGGGCTATAATGAGCTGAGAAGGGAAACGTGTCAAGTATGTGGTTGCTTTTGACAACCGTGTCGTTTTTGTATTCATACACAGCACTCTATTGCCTTGTTGTCAATATTAAAACATAGGTTTCTTGTAGGCTGTTTTTTGCCTTTTTATCGGATATATGCAGACGGTGTTATGCGGCTTTTTATGGTCACGTGACTGACATAGAGCGCTACACGGTGTCAAGCACGGGTTGGTCTGTCAAACCGCTCAGTTTTTTTTTTTGCGACGATGCCTCTATTATTATTGGTTAACAATCACATGATCATCACACGCCAAAAAAAATAAAAACCAACATAGAATTCAGATAAAACCAAAAGACCTTCCAATGAGACCTTCTTTATCTAATCAGCATATCATAGATTTACTCAAATCGCTCCCTGATAACAACATTTTGTACTCATTTGTTAAGAAAATAGAATCTTTGATTAACAATCACAATAATAATGATACTATAATCAATATTATCGACAAAACATACAGTATTATTCTGATTATAATTACAACATATGGTAAACAAACAACTATTAGATTGAATGATAATGAGGATGATAAAAAATTTAAGTCTTTTCAAAAACAGTATATAACTTATTTTGATGATTTGAAAAAAAGTAAAAGAAGTAATTTAATATATAACATAATAGATTTGGAAACAATTTTATACAGCAAAAATACAAAAAATAAACTGAATAACAACGATAAGCTAATCATTTTGAGTAATGTTTACAACTTTACTAAGAACTTTGAGTCAGTATTCAATGATCAGTTATATTCAGACCAAATGGCGTTGACATCGAATAACGAAGATGAAATATCATATTGTTATTGTAATCGACCATACAATGGAGAAGATATGATCGCTTGTGACAATCCAGATTGTGAAATCGAATGGTTTCATCTGTCGTGTATAAATCTTCAAAGTATACCCAAAAATAAATGGTACTGCAAAGAATGTGTAAAAAAAAATAACAAAATATTACCTCATCCCCTGATAAAGCCTACCAAGCGTTCAAAGAAGTTTGTTGAAACTAGAGGCAGAAAGAAAAAGAAAATTGAAACAAGAGGTAGAAAAAAGGGTACTAAAAATAAGATTAGCAGTAAGAATTTGGTATGAATTCAAATTGTTGTTTCTAATTCTTTTTTTATTTTTTTATCAGTTTTGATAATTTTGCAAGAAATGTACATTTATTTAAAGGAAAGGTATTTTACGGATTTCATAATTATGGGAAACAGCTCATTTTAAATAGAAAGCAGCTATTTAAGTTAATGTATTTTTGTTTTTTGAGGAGACTATAAGATAAGAAACATGTTTTTAAATTTATGATCTTGGAATATCAATAAAACCTTGTTTCTTGTTCAAATTTAAGTGCATCATCTATATGCATATACTTTTTTTTTTTTTTGAAGGGAACCATCATTCTCCCCTTTTTAAAACAAAAAATATATATATTAACTGGAACATATTGCAAGAATGCTTTTTCCTTATATTAAGCAAAGTTTTTATTAGTAGAAAAAATAACTACTGCTAAAATATTTTTTCTGAACTATTTAAGAATACAGAATGTATCTGTTAACAAGTTTTTACATGTGGTTTATTTTTGCAATGTATCTAAAATTTGTGATTAAAACTCACGAGTTGAATTGGTTTCTTTTTTAAATATTAATTCTGCTGTATTGTACATTTAATTTAGAAAAAATTTATTACAATCTTAACCCTAAAGAACTTTTCTTCTTTTAACAATAAAATTAATTATAAAAAGTCTCGATCATGATTAATCATGGTTATTTTTTTTCCAGCTTAAACAAATTAAAACGATATTAAGGGACAAAATGTAATTATCATATGCATGCATTGCATAACCCTATGCTAGATAAAATATGTCTTTTGTGGGGGAATATACCCCGTTTCCAAATTTTCTTAAAGATAAGAAACATTGTTTGGACTAGAACAAAAAAAAATCAATTGTAATACTAGTGGAGCACGATTACACGAAATTTAAACAAACAAAAAAAATACGGGAAATAGGGGACCATCAATTTACAATAGAGATGTTTAAAAGTGAAAATTTAAACCTTTACACGCAATATTAAGGGATTTTTTGTTTATTTTAATTTTAAATTTCAGGTTTCAAAGGGAGCAGCAAAAATAAAAAGGTATTTAAGAAACTCTTTAAATCATTGTTTGTAAAACTGAGTTGTTTTCATTGTTCATGGTGACTATGATTGTTGATACAGACATTAGAATTTTATTATAATATTCTGATATTTTTGAAAGAATCGTTGATAAAATCCCATCCCTCAAAACTAAATTAAACCTACAAGAATACTTTAATATAAACTATTCACCATAGTCAAGCTTTCATTTGCCAAAAAAGAATTGAAAAAAAAAAAAGTAAGAAACATCATTTTAATATTACATAAAAGGAAGTTAAACAATCACTAATAAAACTTGCCTTTTTTTTCAGCACTACCTTCTTTGTTTTCTTAATTTGTCAGTTCAGATTTAATCAAAAAAATAATAATAACTAAAAATTAACATAAACTTTTGTTTTCAGTTTAATTAATTAAATTTTTCTCAGATTTTTTTTTTCTTACTGTAATTCTACAATTCCTTTATTTGTTTTTGATTATCATGGTTAACAAAGCTAAGACCTACAATCCTACTGCTTACAACGACGCTTTTCTTGACGCTGCCAGCTTAATAAATACTTTTGATAAAGAAGCAGATGCAATTAACTTAAAAAAAGCTGAATATTTTAAAAGTATTAACTACAATCCTACCACCTTTCAATATGCTCGATCAAGATCCTTTAGTTCTCATCCTGAATTTGATATGATGAATATTGAAAATGTTATTAACCCAAATAAAAAGTACGAAATCGTTAAATTCCATATTCAAAACTATCAAAATCAAAAACAAATTAATCCTGAGCAATTTTTTCAAAATGAATTCCATGCAGCTCATGTTTCCCAGCATTGTCAAATAATTCCTTCTTCTTTTCAAAGTTTAAATACTTCGATCAGAAAAGTCATTAAAAGTTGGAGTAATGGCAAAATAAACTCAAAAGAAGATTTGATTGGTAATAGTTACAACGTGTTAACTTACAAAAATCAAACATTTGATTTTAGAGATTTATCCACAGAAACCAAAACCTTATTAGACAGAGAAATGAGATTAATCAATGTCATCATAATTAATGCATTTTTACGTCAAAGTGAACCAACTGGGTTTACTGTCATGGTACCAGAAAGAGTAATGGTTAAAGTCAAACAAGACTTGCTCAAACAACTTCCAAACCAAGTGTCAATAGGTAGCTATATCAATTGCATTACCAGAGCCAAATTTCCTATAAAAATTATTGATACTTTTGAATTTGATATGCCTTGTAAAAAAGAGGATCCAGTTGTAAGATTTGTTAGCAATTACAATTTTCATTCCCTATGGACTTACCCTGTAGATTCTATGTTGACCGCTTCCAAGAAAAAATTATTGTACTCCATTTACTTGTCTTGTGAAGAAAGAAAAGCATTTAAAAAGGCATCTGAATTAGGTGTAATTACCTTTCATCCATTATTAGAAAATTTTTTAATGCCTGCTAAAAGAGTGAAAAGAGCTCCATTTACTGACAGAAAAAATATGTGTTTGAACGATTTAAAGACTTTTGAAAAAGATAATTTTTTAATTGAAAAATCTGATAATGAAATCGTAAACAGCTACATCTGTGCTTCAAATTTATTAGATCCTAAATGCAACGGCGATGAACGTTCATTTAGATTTGAAGACAGAGAAAGTCATCTTTTGTACGGAGGTGTCAAATCTAAGAAAATTGGTGAGTACATAATTTCTGTATTATCGTTTGAAGAATTAAATGAACTTGACTTAAAACACCAAAAAGAGCATGAAAACATGATCAATGGTGTTGGTTTTTGTTCAAAATCTCTAACAAAGGCTACTGCCGCAAAAAGTAAAAAAACTTCAAGAAGAGCTTCTTTAAATCAAGAAGAAAAGGAAATTCTTGCTAACAACAAAACTAAGCCAATAGTCTTTGATAATTTATCAAAAGATGAAAAATGTGCTCCACTAAATGAAATACCAGATTTGTTTGAATACATTAATGGATTTTCTCTTCTTGACAATGACACTGTTGATTCAACAATTTCAAATCTAATGTCTGTTACTTCTGAAATAAAAGAAATACTAGCTAAAACTTTTTCAGATGTGAATGTTACACCACTAAGATCTGAAACCAAAAAAGTTAGAAAACTTCAAAGAACTCAAGAAAGAACTAAAATGAATTCTTTTGAACTTTTAAAACGAATAGAACTACATGCAGCTACACTAAAAGAATTTGAAGAAAGTTCTGAATTATTTTTTAGCCCTAATATTGGCTCAAATAACAACAAAACCAATGAATCAAACAGCATCAATAAGCAAAGTTTAAATAATTTGTTACTCTTTGACATTAAAAATTCTTCTGTTAAAGGTCCTGCAGAAGTTTGTTCAATAAGCGATGATGAAGTACTCGATTTTACTTTGGAAGATCTTGAGCTTTTTGAAATGTTAAAAAATCAATAAGAAATCAAAGTTTTAGCATTTAATGTATTCAATCATAAATTATTCTTTAACTTAGCAAATATTTTTATAAAGAAATTTTGTCAAAACAAAAAAGAAAATTTAAACAACTACAAACTTAAACTTATTGGATTTTAATCATCAATCATATATAATATCTTTGACCATCTCTTTTTTCTTTGTTTATTATAATTGAAATCGACAATTCATTATCATATGTACAAGATTCACGTGATGCTTTAATCGTTAAAGCTATTCGAAACAATAATTCTAATTAACGCTTTATTAACCAAAAATATGCAGCCAACTATTGTTTCAATTTCCCGAATTTGTTAATTTCAAAATTATATAAAATGAACTCTATTCTTTCTTAACATCTAACCATTCGTTAAATAATACTTTTATATTACGTCTTCAAAAAATAAAAAATTAAAACAGTAAAATCACAATATGAAATCTTATTGTTCCAAAGTTCTTGAAAATATAAAATTCAAATAGCAATTGATTGTAGAAAAAACAGGAAAAAAAAATGACAGATGTAAATCCATCACTTTATAAACTTATAAATTCATATAAAAATATAAATAAAACCAAAAAAAAAACTCCATTTTAGTGGTATGTTTCAGATCTTTTGAAAAGATTGAGTTATATTATAATGTGCATCTTGTTGTTTTAAAAAAAATAGTTAACTAGTTTTTAAAGTACACTTATAAGTCCTTCTTCAAAGTACCTAAGAAAGCAGCCTTTTCAGCTGGAGTTTGGAATCTACCCTTACCGAACTTGGAGGCAGTGTCGATCCATTTCAAGGTAACGTTTTCTAAGGCCTTTCTGGAAGTGTGAGTGTATAAAGACTTTCTTAAAGTAACAACTCTCTTCTTGGTACCTGGGATAGAACCCTTAACCATGACGAAATCGTTCTTAACGGCACCGTATTGGACGAAACCACCCATTGGGGTAATGGACTTCTTGGTTCTGTCGAATTCGGTAGCACCGTTAGATTCATCATCAGCTTTACCAACTCTGTAAACCTTGTGGTTAACAGAGGTTCTGTGGTGGTAACCTCTTTGACCAGCTCTGGCAACAGTCCACATAACGTGGGCTGGATGCCAAGCACCGATACAAGCAACCTTTCTTAAACCTCTGTGAGTCTTTCTTGGTAATCTCTTGGTACCCCATCTGTGGGTAACACCTTCGAAACCGTGACCCTTGGTGACGGCAATGACATCAATCATTTCGTTTTGTTCGAAAACGGAGTCAACAGTGACGGTCTTTTCGAAGTGTTCCTTAGCCCATTGGATCTTGTCAGCGATGGAACCACCGTTGATTTGGATTTCAGCTAAGTGAGCCTTCTTTTGGGCTAATGGAGTCTTCTTAACTTGGGTGTGAGCTAAGACTCTGACAACAGTACAGTACTTGGAGATTCTGGCTAATTCCTTTTCGATAGAAGCAGCATCGTTAGCGTACTTGGTGGAGTACTTGGTGAAAGCTTTCTTCTTGGACTTGTACCAGTTCTTGTAGAATCTTCTTCTGATTTCTTCGGATAAATGTTCGGCCCAAACGGTGGTTAAAGATCTTAAACCTCTTGGAGTTTCAACGTAACCAACAACACCAACAATAACCATTGGTGGGGTATCAACAACGGAAACAGCTTCAACAATTTCTCTCTTGTGGAACTTAGAACCTGGTCTGTCTAAATCTCTGACGATGGTAGACATACCGGCCTTGTAACCTAAGAAAGAGGTTAAAGCAACAGCCTTGGAGGCATCATCCTTTGGGAAGGCTTTAGCTCTACCTCTGATGGAGGCAGCTCTCTTTCTTGGTAAGTAACCTAAATGACCGTGTCTTGGGGCTTCGTATTTTCTGTGAGACATTGTTTAATAATGTTTTCTATGTGTTTGGGTGGTTGTTGCAGCTTTTTTTTTAGATCATTATGAAGAAGATGTATTAAACATAGTAATATTTTAAAACTTTCTATATGAAATATTTTAAAAATTTTTTTTCCACCCTGTAAGAGATGTTTGTTATATTCTCCAAAAAAAAAAGCAAAAACTATGTTTTTTTTCAAAATTTTTTCTTACTAGCAAAATTCACCTAAACGGGTAACAATTTTTTCAACAGTTTCCCAATGAGGAAATTTTTGGACAAAATAAACATTAAATGACAAAAAAAAAAAAAAAGAAACATTGCTACACTATTTGTTTCATTTTCTGGCTGAAATTCATTTATGGAACCTCGGCGGAGAAGTTTTTTGTTACAAAAAAATAATCGTTAACAAAAGTGGGGAGCACCTGATTTTATGTCCGAGCCCTCCCCCTTCAAAAGCAGATGGTTGATAACTACTTATTGGTAAAAAAAAAATACAGATAATGAAATGATTATAATCATTAAATACAATTTAAGAGTGATATGTAAGAAAACTTTATTAGCTTTATAATTTGAAAAATGGATGCTCTAAAGCTTCAGCAGCTGTCAATCTCTTTTGATGGTCGTAAACTAATAGATTGTCTAATAGATCAACAGCTTGAGGAGGGCATTTGAATAAGTTGCTTTCGCTAATAAACTTACTCCATGGTTTTCTAGGGAAGTTTTTCAATAATCCCTTATATTCATCAGGTAAAAGTAATCCGTATTTCCTTAAGTATTGCATTAAATCTTCAGTTCCCATTATTTGTGCTATCTTTATCAATTGATCTGTGTTTGAGTCACCTTTGAATAAAGGTTCAACAGCAAACATAATACTTGCTAAAACACAACCTACACTCCATAGATCCAGAGAATAGTCGTATTGTCTTAAGTTTATAAGTAATTCTGGTCCTTTGTAATGTCTGGATGCTACTCTAACATTATATTCAACACCAGCATGGTAAAATTCAGCCAAACCCCAATCAATCAATCTCAAAGTCTTTCTTACAGGGTCGTACATCACATTTTGTGGTTTGACATCACGATGCATTATCCCCTTAGAATGAGCAAAATCTAAAGCACTTAATAGTTGCTGGAAGTAGTTTTGCATTTCAGGAACTCTGAAGGTTTGGAATACTTTCTTATGGTCAACATGAGCTACATTTTCAAATATCAAAGCTGGTATTTTTGATTGAGGATCTTGAACAATATCATACAAAGTAACAATGTTCTTTCCACCTGTTAAATGTGTAAGTATATGGAACTCTCTATAGATCTTTTTCATTTTAACTGGTTTCAATATCTTGATAACACAAAGTTTCTTGTGGTCTTTGGTAAAACAACCTCTAAATACCTCGGAGTATTTACCTCTTCCAATTTTATTAATTATTTCGTATTGAGAGATCTCTCCAAAACTAAACTCCACACATTGCTCATAATCCCAATAATATCTTGATTGTTGTTTGCAGTAATCTGCATAAACCTTAGCTACAGAATATACTCTTTCAGCTGGAATATTCAAAATGGTTGGTTTTAAATGATTAAATTCAGTGCTATTGTCTTGTTCCATATGTTTATATCTATTCTCTTTGTGGTTCTCAAACTATAGATGCCAGATTAAACAATCAAATAATCAATTAAAAATTTCAATTCGTTAATAAAAATAACAAATCTCTAATATTACAATGATACGTGTTTGTTCTTGCTTCTTTGGTCTACTGTTGTCACAATCGCTTGACTATTTATAATTATAAGGAATCGAAGAAAAATTGCTTAGTTGAAATCAACACCAGAAAAATTTTCTTTCATTTTTTCTCGTTAATGCTATAGCTTTCTATTCAGCTTAAATCCGTAACAAAATCACGTTTTTCGTTGAGTCTTCGCTAATTCTGAAAGAGTATAAGATACATTAACAACAGGCATTTATACTACCATACCGTGGGTCCTTGTAAATAAAATTGATTGATATATACTAAAATGATCAGTAGCTCCACAGGAGATTTGTCTTCCACAGTGAAGTCATTTTCAAATATAAATGTCCGAAACACCAAAGCATACTCTTTAAATAATCAAAACATTCACATAACCTTTCCTCAGTATAACAAAAAGGCTATGGAGCTTAAAAACGTGATTCTGAAAGATATTAATCAATCAGAATTTGAAAAGACTGTTTTATACAAAAAAAAAGATGTTTATGATGCACAAAATAAATTTAAATTCCTAGAATATGTAGATGTACGGAGATTGCCCATGAATCTGCACAGATACAAACAAGCAGTGTATGATGTGGTCACCACCTCTAAGGTTACATCGCATTTTTTTTTAGAAAAACTTGTGAAACATCAAAGACATATGTTGGTATATTCCAAAAGCTGTGGGAAATACTTGATTCTGTATTTTAGCCTTCCGGAAGAGCTGAGGAATAGATCTGACCAAGTCATAAAGCTTACAGATGTAGTTGATAAAATAAAAATGAAAGCATTGGATATAAGTTTGCCAAAAATGCTGGTAGAAATATACAAAAACACGGATATAAACATTGATCATGAATATTTTGATAATGAGGTCAATGATGTTGAAGAATTTGGATATCCAATAGAATGCATGGAAACTGATGAAAACAGAAACAATGTCGATAGCATGAAAATGGAGATTTTGAAGCTGAACACCAAAATAGACGAGATAATGAATGATAATGAAAAGCTGATGAAACAAAACCAAGAAATCAAAAAACAAAACGATTTGATCATTCAATTATTAACAGGCAAAGGCAATCTATGAGATATTTTAACCATTTTGAAAAGGCGGTTGTTCCATAGTAGTGAGCACCATTATATGGAGTCTTTAGATGTTTAATATATATGTATGGCTGAAAACTGTATTCAAGCTATTTTGTTCCCCATGGGGGGAAATGGCCCTTGAAAAAAAAAAAGCCGACACTATTTTTAAAATGATGCCTTTCTATATTACTACTATAGAAGTGTGTACTAAGCTGTAAAGACCAAACACCGATTACCTTTAAACTATGCCAGATAATAATAATAATCCAAAGAGCTTGTTTATATTAATGCATGGTCTTCTTGGGTCACATAAGCATATGCATTCTATCAGAGATTTGATTATAGCAAGAAGTAATGAGCCGGTTATGATAATGATACCATGTAAAAATGGGTTTTTTAAAACCTTTGATGGGATTGATATAGTTGGTGAAAGAGTATTAAAGGAGATTAAGTTATTTTTGAGAAGCAGAAATGAAAATGAAATAAAGAGTTTGCAACATTTGAATATTGTTGCTTATTCTATGGGAGGTTTAATTTCCAAGTACATAATTAAAGACTTAAAGGTGTTTTTGGATAAAAGATACCCACATATCAAGTTTAATACATTTATGACTATTGCGTCACCACATTTAGGTGTAAATTTTTATAAAAATGGCAAATTTCCTTACAACGTATTAACCTCTTTAGGTTCTAATGTGTTAGGGAGATCAGGAAGACAATTGTTTATTTTAGATAATGAAAACAATACCGATCCTTTGCTATTGAAAATAAGTAAGGGCAAATATCTCGAAGCTTTAAAAAGTTTCAAGCATCATGTTTCATTGGCCAATGTTCAAAATGACAGAACAGTTTCTTTTTATACGTCGTTCATAACTGATCTGGAATACCAGTGTAACATTAATGCTTTAGAAAACGACAGCATCTTGACTACGTGGGATAAGTTCCCTACTGGTGCAGTTATTGACGTAACTAGAGAAGGTATAGCAAACGATGATTCTTTGACATTTGGCACCAAAGGACTGTTTATTAGATTGTCAAAAATTATCAAGTATTTGGCAAAATGTTTTATAATAATTATGTTTGTGTTTTTCATATTTCCGATTGTACTTGTGGTGAACCTATTTGGAACTGCTCTCAGTCACTTAAGTGTTTGGATTTATCAAAACAAAATGCTCTTATACTCAAAGTTTTCATTTTTGAATAAAAAATGGCTCTCTGCAAAGTTGGATCTTGATCTTGATCCCGATAGCGACTTTGATGAGGAATACGACAACGATGTTATGGAGCAACTACTAAGCCACTTGGATAAAACCAGAAGTGATGAGAGTTTGGTCAAAAACGATATTGCTGACATCATCAGCTCAGATTGGGAAATGAAAAAAACTACTTATGGAAAAGACAGTGAGGGAACAATCAAGTCAAGCAAGCATAGCAACCTTAGAATGAAATACTTTATCAACAAGTACAAGCACAACAACGAAACGGACTTGTATAAAAGAATTACTGCTGAATCTTTGCCTTTTGATGCTGCAAGAAACGAAATATACAATAACTTAAATTCAATAGAGTGGATAAGAATTCCATTGAAGTTAAAAGGTGCAAACACGCATAGAGCTATAATAGCAAGGAATGGCTTAGACCCTACTCTAACTTTAAACAGACAAGCTATTAACTTTAACATAGATTTATTACTTGAACTTTGTGCCAATGATCATGATATATAGTGATACAAGGTAATACATATACTGATTTTAAAAAAAATAACAAAAAGCTGAATTGACTCACCATTTTTCTTCTGGGTTTTCCTTGAATTTCAAGTAGTCTTGTAAAACAAACATTGATATTTCAGTCTCATTTTGAATGTCGTATTCACATAACTTCTTTTCGGAGTTTTCAATGTCTAGAATCCAACTGGAATCATTGTCGTGATCAAAGTTGACCACCAAGTTCAATGACTTGGTTCTTTGTGCATGATTATAAACCTTCAAAAAATCAAATTCAGTCTTTCTGAAAGGTAAAAAAGCACCTGTTTTTTGTATATGTTGCATACAATGTTCGAACAAGTCTTTAGCAGAGTTGTTATTGATATCGTAGTTCAAAAGAATGATAGGTTTGACATTTCTGAAAGGAAAAGACTTGATGACTCTTATTGTCAAAGTGACATTTTGTGGTTCGGTTGACATATATTATCGTGATCTAGTATTATGTATCGGTTATTAAAGAAATATGTATAGTTTCTATTCAATCATATACTAATTGATACCTGAATAAGTAAAGAGTGAAGTAGTTGGGCAAAAAAAGAAATTCATGCTTTTTTTGGCTTATGTCCGAGTCACGTGTGCCTGGCGACGCGTTATTATAATAATCACAAAAAAATTGTATGAAAAATAGAGGCAAAAATGGTAGCGTTTGTTGTTTTAAGGCTCTTATGAAAAACGTGAATTGATAGCCTATATTTTTTGTTATTTTCAATTTAAAAACAGATGTTTATAGCAGAGAAACAGATGAAGTAGGCCAATAAAAATAATAATATAGCCAAGCAAAATCAAAAGAAGGAGAACAAGATGAGTGATAGTGCTTATATTAACAACGAAAACTCACATCAGGAGGAATTTATCATAGATTCCAACTTTTCAACAAATTCCAAGACTAAAAACAACCCAAATAGATATTCGGATAAGTACGATGAGTTTATATCAGCTAACAACAAAAATGCGGATATTCAATCTCCAGAATCACAAAGGCTGTCTTTTTTACAAAACCAACAGTCTCATCAATTATCGCCTTTAAATAATTCTCAAGTTATGAATACTTCTATGAACATAAGTCCGCAAGCAGAGAGATCTATTAGATTGACAACCGAGCTTGAGTCATTGGTAAAGGATCTTGACCTTATATATAACGAGATAGGCTTATCGACAAAGGAAATTTATCAAAAAGAAGCAGATGTTTTCAGAAGTTTATCAAATACAATAAGATCGTTTGCAGCTAAAGCACAAGAAGAAAAACAAACTATAAGTACACAAAATTCCAAAATATTAGAATGTTTGAAAACAATACTCGATAGAATAGGTGACTCAAAAGGTACATACACAATTAATGATTTATACGTGAGAAATATGATAGTTCTTTCACAACACGACTTGTCTCCTAGCAAGAGAGATATGTCTTTATTGAGTAAAAGAAGAATTCTAATGCAAGGATCGGAATTTGTATTTGAAGCTTTTCACAAGATACTAAGGGAATACCTACATGATTGTGTTACTTATAATCAGCTTGTATCTGTATTGTATCAAAATAATGTGCTTTCAAATGGTAATTTAGTTTCCACGGATGTGTTATCAGAAGATGAAATTAAAATTACCAAAGAAAACATTGAGGATTCCAATAAATTGGCCAAATGGTTTTTTGAAAATAGTTTTATCAAAGACACAGTTCCATTCAAACTTCTCAACAATGTTGATTTACAAAGCTATAACCTGGAATATAGAAATAAGCTCAATACTGAAGACGTGCATCAGAACAAAATTAAAATGGCTATCAATGAAATGAATGTGGAATATATCAATAAAAAAGAAAATTTGATTCTCCATATTAAAGAAATCAGTGAATGTTATCGATTTTTGAATTTTAAATCAACTTCTGAATTGAAATTATTACCCGTACTTGCCAATAACAAATACGGAGAGCAGCTGGTGTCGTATATTGAAAAGCTGCCTAATTTGGTTGATAAAATACCAGTTTTTGAAGAATTTATTCAGGCTGTAGATGGCCTGCTAAAGAATATTACTCAGCTTAAGCTTGAAAGAATGGAAATTAATGACACTTTACTACAGCAAGTAGAAATGTTATGGAGTAAACTAAAAATAAAAGAAGAAGAAATCAATGAGTTTAAGAGCAAGATACAAACAGACTTTGACCACTCGAACTCTTACCTTCCTCAAGACCAATTAACATTGTTGAAGAATGAAGTTGATAGATTGAAAAGTTTAAGAAAGACTTCCATTAGGCAAATAATAAAAGAAGACTGGAAGATCATCAATGATTTATGGGATGCAATGAAGTACTCTAAAGATATGAGATCTAGCTTTGAGAACTTTTATGAGGCTAAACAATTAGAAATAAAAAATAAAGAAGAAACTGTTACAGATTTTGCTTCTTTATTTGATGATAACGAGTATTTATTGAATAGATTAGATGAAGAAATCAAAAGTCTAGAGGAACAATTCAAAAATTATGAACCTGTATTAAAGAATATAAATCTATATGAAAATTTACTGAAAGAAAAAATTGAACTTGATGAATCTTCTAAGAATCCTGGAAGATTGACCAGCAGGGACTCTCACAAGATCTTACTAAGAGAAGAAAAATTAAGAAAAAGAATTCAGCGTCATTTTCCTGTTGTTGTAAACGCATTATCAACTCAATTAAAAGAATTTGAAGAAAACTTTGGAAAGCCATTCATGAAGGATACCGATGAGACTTATTTAAGCATAATTGAAAAAGAAAAAGAAACTTTATCTCAAAAGTTTCCAAGAAGCAGAGTTGCCATGTTTCAAAATAATCATGAGCAACAAGTTTCTCAAAAATCTTCATCAAGAACAGGCTCAGGAACTTCCCGTTTCATGACATCATTGAGTTCATCTGTTCCACCTATTTCTCCAAAAGGTATCAGAACCAGAAACAAAAAGATTTTGACTAATGCAGCAAAGTCGTTGCCAATGCATAGTACAGGATTTTCCAGGATAGCCTTGCCTCCAAGAGTCAATGGTTCAAGATTGGAAAAAATCAATTTAAGAAATTTGGAAGGTAGTAGAAAAAACTCTTCCAGAGTTTCTAGTCAGGCATCAAGTACTGTACAACAAGGATCAAGAGCCACATCCGCTCACTCTTTAAAATCAGATATCAAGAGTGTAAACATCAGAAGTCTAACGTCTTTATCACAAAACAGTAGAGGAAATAGATCTGATAGGGCAAGCAGTAGAGTCACTTCATCCGGTTCTTATAAGAGATCAATACCTGCATCAAAAGTAGATCCAAACGATTTCACTTTGAAGAAGGTAAGAATGTCTAACAAAGACGAGGTCATTAATAAAAGTGCTACAAATGTTCTTATGAATGAATCTTTATCCCCTATTAAAGCAACAACTTTCATTGCTAAAACCATTGAGCAAATGTCTAACGCATCATCTCCAATGACTGTAAAGAAGAAGGTTGAAGATTTTGATTTTAAGAATATAAGTCTGAGTGATAATTCCATTAATGATGATATTGACATCGTTTCAGATATGAAGTTTTCCTTGTGGCAAAAACAGCAAATTGATGGAATGAATGAAGAAAAAAAAGATAATCATGAAGAAGCCAAGCCTGGTATAGCTATACATGACATGGATAATTTATAGTTTGTTTATATATATTTGATCCTTAACGTGAAGTGAATTCAGCACCATCTGGTAAATTAGGTTCAACTGGGTTTTCCTTAACCTTGTCCCAATCTGTTGAAAGAACAGTTCCACTAGATTCCTGCATTGATTTGATCATAGCCTTTTTTTGGTCATCAGTGGCATCTTTGAAGATCTTTTGGAAAAAAGCATTTTCATCTTCTTCTTCGGCTACTTTATCTTCTTGCAATTCTGGTGTTTCATCAGCATTGAAGGTAGACCAGTCAACTTTTGATGTATATGGCTGTTTAAGCTTGTTTGTTGATGAGTCAATGATATTTGAGGTATTGAATAAATGTCCATCGCTGGATGCTTGGTTTTCCTTGTATTCTACATGTTTCCAATTTATACTATTATCGGCTTTTATTAACGATACTTCAAATTTCTTGAATCCAATGGAAAGATTGGCTATTTTTGATATTGGATGGGCTAATTTTAAGCTATAGTCAATTGAGTATCCATCAATGTCAAATTTCAACACAAGTGATTGTGTTGATTCATCATACTTGACTAAATCCTTTTCTAAAGGAGCCTTTAAGCTTTTAAGCACATCAGGCAAAGGCTTGGTAGTGTAAAGATCTAAGGTTAAATTGTCGATGCTTTGATAAAAGTCTGTTTTTTCAATGATCAATTCGGTGGACATGATTTAAAGTTATTATTTTTGGTTTTTGGAAGGTTTTTTTTTTTGAGACTTACAGTGATTTTACGCTTTAACTCTTTGTATTACTGATTGCTCATAATGAATATATATATAAGCTTTTGTAAACCCCCCTTTATATTTTATCAGTTTCCATGAGATTCTAGAAGCTTAAAGCGCTACCACGTTAACTAGATCAAAATATTTTTTTTCTTTTTTTTTTTGGAGCTTATTTTTTCCTATTTAGTAAAATTACCCTTTTGGGGAATAATCGCATCTGTCTACACGGATTGAAGAATTTAAATACATTTTTTCAATATAAATTAAGCAATTCTACAAAAGAAACCAAATAGAAAATACACTAATACATTACATATATCAAAGAAATGGCTATTACAGTTACTGCTAATGTGAAACGTGTTTCTTTTAAACCCTTGGAACCTGTTCCTGTTGCAGAAGTTGTTGCTGCTAAGAATCCAGAACAATCAGCAAACGGTTTACCAAAAATCGAACGTGATTATGACTACAAAGTCAATGATTTAATCATGGATGCCACACCATTGATTTCTCAACCATATTCCCATTACAAAAAGTTCAGTAAGAACTATTACACAACACCTACTGTCTATAATGAAATCAAATCTTCAAATGCCAGAAAGGAATTAGAAGAATATTGGAATCCATTAGGTAACTTACAAGTTAGACATCCAAAAGCTGAATCCATCAAGTTTGTTAAGAATTTTGCCATATTAACTGGTGATTTCAATGTTTTATCTGAAAATGATATGCACATTTTAGCTTTAGCTTATGAAATACATGTTGAAAAGTTAGGAAGCGAAAACTTAAGAGAACATCCAGGACAAAAGTTGGCTGAACAAATAATAACTGAAAAGGCTGAAGAGTTGAAAAAGAAGAAGAAAAATAACAGAAGAGGTGGTAAAAAACAAAAAGAAAAGAAGGCTTTAAGAGAAAAGGAGTTGTTGGAAGAAGCTTTGAAGAGCAATGTTATAGAAGGAGAACAATCCGAAGTTACTGAAGTTGAAGAAGAAGTAAAAGAAAAAGACACAGAAATTCCTTCTGAAGATAGCACAGCTGAATCTAATGAAGGTGCATATGATGAAGAGGAAGACGAAGATGAATGGATTACTCCAGAAAACTTGGCCAAGCAAATGTTGAAAGACCAAGGTAAAGACGTTGATTGTGAAGATACAGAAAAGACTGATGATATTAATAATCTAGTTGCCTTGGCTACTGGTGATTTTGCTGTGCAAAACGTTGCTTTACAAATCAACCTGTCTTTGATGAACTTTACCAATGGTTTGAGAATAACTAAAGTAAGAAATTATAGACTAAGATGTCATGCTTGTTTCCACATGATTGCTGAACCAAAGGACTATTTAAGCAACACCAAGGTTATGAAAAAATTACATTTCTGCCCATCTTGTGGTGGTGCTGGTACTCTAATAAGATGTGCTGTGTCTGTAGATTGTAAAACAGGTGAGATAACTCCACATTTGAAAAAAAACTTCCAATGGTTTAAAAGAGGTTTGAAGTATTCCATAGCATCTCCCCAAAGTAATAACTCTAAGAAAAGATACGGTAAGAAGGGTTATGATCAAGTTAAGGCTTACCACAATACCCCGATTTTACAAGAAGATCAGCCTGAATACGCTAAAATGATGAAACAACATAACTGGGTTAACAGACATAACGAAAAGGTATTGAATCAATACTACGACGTATCGGGAAGTGGAAGCAGTGTGGATAACACTGCTTCTGTCAACAATGTCATAAATCCGTTCGAAATTGATGGCTTAAAAAGTCATAAGCTAACTATAACCGATGGTAACAGATATATCAACACAAACGGTGCCAACGGTAATAATAAAAACAACAACGGGCTGAAAAGAAAGACTAGGGGCAGAAGAAGAAAATAGGTGGCAATACGGAATTGATATTGGACTATGTAGATAAGATAACACGCTTAATCACTTGTTATGGGTGGATTTCCTATTTGGGTAATTTTTACTAAGGATTTCTTTTTTTTTTTTTTTTTCTTTTTTTTTCTTCTCGGCCTCTTAGGTGCTCGTGGTGATTCGGACTTGAAGCCCCCGTTGGACTTAAAATGGCAGTCGTACTCCTTACTGTTTCGTCGGGTTATTTTTCTCTACCTTAAGTATTTCACTAGGTCAATTTTGAGACTTACCCTTATGGGTGTTTTCAATTTTCAATTTTTTAATGGATTTTTCTTTTTTGCTGCTTATGTATCATCAAGATTTAAAGATTTCATTTTGGGATTTCAGGCTTGATGAAAGGACCAACTACTTGATTAATAGGATATTCAGAAACAACATATGACTGAAGAATTTAAAAACGATCTTGGCAGCAGCGGAAATGCTAATGAATCACAGCCAATTGCCAAAACCATAAGCAATGAAAGCATCAAAAACAAATCTAACAACCCCTTTACTAGTTTGAGTCCAGCTAACTCTTCAAAATACCCTTATTCTACACCTAACTCACAAACTCCAAAGGGAATCATGAATATTTCAGGAACTTCAGGAGCCATTGTGAACAATACCCCCTCAGAGATGAGAAAGGTACCTACAGTAACATTTAGTGATCCGAAAAAAGTTGTCGTGACACCTTTGCAACAACATATACAACAGCATAAAGAACAACAAAGAGAGTTAAAGGAACAAAAGGAACTACAGAAAAGTCAAAGAAATAATAGTGTCACCACTGATGAAATAATTGGAGATGTTTCCAAAGTAAATAGTCCAAAGATGGAACAGCCAATTAAAGAAAGTCCTGTTAAATTTTCTTTGGCCTCTCCTAATAATTCATTTCTCAATGTCAACTCTGCCAATACTAGCTCTGCATCCAGCCATAACGAAAGCGATGTGAAAATACTGAAAGATATTTACAAAACAGATTTACAACCACAAGGTCTTTTGAGAAAAGATACCATAAGTAACAATGAAACAAGCAATGTGAAGTTCCAAATTCCTCAAAAAGTCTCTTTATCCAAAGATACAAGCATAGTTTCACCATCTCCAAAAGTTTATGATTCTGTCAATGATAAGACATTGTTGAATAACGACAGAAATAATAGTATAGATGAAAATGTGATGAACAAGGAAGATGAATCTGCTGAAAGGGTATCGCCTGTGTTTAAGCAAAAATCTCCTATAAATAACGTACCCACTAATCCATCAAACTTAGGGACTTCTCAAGTATTCAATAGTAAAGACATAAACAATGAAGAATCAAAAAGAGTGGATGAAACAGAATCTAATCATTCAACGGAATTACAAAACTCAAAAGGGAAGGATAGCGTTAAGAATATACATCCGTCTTTACCGTTAGATGATGGAAGATTACATGTTCTATTGGGAGCATGTGGGTCTTTAAGTGTTTTGAAATTAAAATTACTAATAAAAAAGTTAGAAGATGTCTATGGAGGACAAAAGAAAGTAGCTATTCAAGTAATAGTAACGGATACTGCTGAAAGATTGTTGTTCAAACAACATCAAGAAAAACAAATGATGAAGGAACAAAAGGAGTTGAAACAACAAAAAATAAACAAGGAGGTTGTTCTTGAAGATATCACATCTCCCACAGCTAACAACAGTAACTCATCTCCAGATAAGGAACTGATTTCCCCTAAAATACAAGCTCTTCAACAACAAAACCATCATTTATTAGATCTTCAATCTCATGTCAAAGTCTGGAAAGATTCTGATGAATGGGATGTATGGCAATCTAGAACAGATCCTGTTCTACACATTGAATTAAGAAGATGGGCTGATATCTTGGTTGTAGCACCAATGACAGCCAATACTCTTTCTAAAATTGCTTTAGGTTTATGTGACAATTTGTTGACTAATGTTATAAGAGCTTGGAATCCATCATCACCTATTTTGTTGGCTCCTTCAATGGTTTCGCAATCATACAATTCTGTGATCACCAAAAGACACTTAAAATTCATAAAAGAAGAAATGCCTTGGATAACTGTATTCAAACCTGCTGAAAAGATTATGGGTGTTCATGGAGACATTGGTCTAGGTGGTATGATGGATCCACATGAAATTGTTAATAAGATTGTGAAAGAGTTAGGTATATCCGATGACGAGGATGATGACGATGAAGACGAGGAAGATGAAAGCGATGACGATGAACAAAGTGAACTCGCACAAAATAAGGAAACTAATAATGTGGTTAATCCAGCTCAGTCTCAGAAGGTGGATGAAAAGAAAATCACCAATGACAGCAGTAGAGTAGTATTGAAAAAAACTGAAGAAGACGACGATGACGACGATTCTGACGATTTTGATGATGATGACGATGAAACGGCTGAGCAAGAAGAGGAACTGAAGGAAATTATAGCTGAACAAAAGAGAAAAGAAATAAATACTGTGTCTGATGTAGTATAATCAATTCTTTTCGAAGTATATGAATAGTTATGATATATATCTGATAAATACATGTAGCAGCTTAAATTGTGTTACCACTCTAATTTGAGAACGGCCCGATAAGAAGAGAGATTAGTGTCCATTCGTGACTTGAAGGGAAGTCACGTTTTTTTCTCGCTTCTAAATGGATATCAGCGAAATAATCTTTTCGCTGTAAACAGCATAATTTCCTTTTTGGTCACTCGGATATTGCCATCCGATTTTTCACAGTGGAAAAAAAAAAAAGCTGAAAATTATTCAATTATTAGATAATCGTCTACTTAGGATTACTTATTGAAAGAAGACATTTAAAGTGAACAATAACAGAACCATATTTATTGAATTCTAGATCTTTTGAGGTTGAAAGAAAGAAAATAAAAATCAAAACAACCATAGAAATTTTATTTTAAAAACAAAATGGCCAACGTTTTAATATTGTTACATCCAGTAGTTACTACTAATGCAGAACTTGTAGAAAATACTATGAGTTATTACAAGTCAAAGTCATATGAAGTACACCAATTTTTGCTTCCTAATTTTTTAGAAGCTTACGATACTATTGAAACAACATTTGATTACATACATTATTTAGGACCATCTGCTGAAGACAGCAATAAGTCAGAATTAGCTTTATTATTAAAATTGTCAAATTCTTTACTACACATCAATGGATTATTAATAGGCATGCCGTTGAATAAAATAACCAAATTGCAAAAGAAGATGTTTGGGTTTGAAGATTATGAAGAGAATTTGAAAAAGGTAGAGAACAAAATTATAAAACCAGCAAAGACCCAAGCACCAAGTGTTTCAGATGTTCTTAATGCTGAAGAAGAAAAGGCTTTGGATAATGAAGAGCAAGACTTTACTAAGATATACATGGTAGGATGCACTGAAACAGGGGATGGTACCAAATTGACAAGACGTAGAAAGGCATGTGCTGACTGTACTTGTGGATTAAAGGAATTAGAAGAACAAGAGTTAGAAGAAAGAAAAAAGGCAAATAGAGAAAGAATCAAAAACATACTGTTACTAAGCAAGGACGACTTGACCGAAGTAGACTTCACTATAAAAGGGAAGAAAGTTGGTGGATGTGGATCATGTGCTTTGGGTGATGCGTTCAGATGTGATGGATGTCCATATTTAGGGTTGCCTGCATTCAAACCAGGCCAAGCAATTGACTTGAGTAGTATCAAGGACGACTTTGAATAGTGTTGCTATGTATTTATATAATGGTCTTAAATCCGATTCGCTAATGGATTGTATTACTCATATAATAGTGTTCTATAATTTTTTTTTCTGATAATATGGGGAGAAGAAGGGGCTGCAAATGTAGACAAAATTCCCATACGTATAAATTTTTGGGTTAGCAAGGGAACGCCCAAATCAGCCAATAGCGAAAACACACACACAGGGCGGAGTGGCAAAAAAAAAAAAGGACTAGGTATTGGGAGAAAACAGAATAAGTCATAAGTTTTAACTTTTCATTAGTTTCTTATAAATTTGAAAACCATTACTATATAATTATATATATATAGACTTTATATTCTATTTAGAGAGTTTTTTTTATTGTACAAAACCAAACCCAGATAAACTCTATAAAACTAAAAAAAAAAACAAGATGAACGCTCAACCACAAGATAAAGAACTAACTTTGAAAGACAGAACCGACTCTGTTTCTTTAGCTGATACCAACAAGGTTGAAGTAATCAAGACCATAAAGCAACAACAAAAGAGCAACAAAAAGAAAAACATCTGTTTCAAAAACAAATGTAAAAAAACAGCCAATAAGTTCACAGGTAGTTGTCAGTTTTGTCAGAACACCTACTGCACAGAACACAGATTGTTTGAAATGCACAACTGTGAGCAATTAAATAACGCCAAGAAGGATTTACATAAAAAAAATGCTGAGAAGTTAGCCAAAGAACAAACAACGGATAACAGAGTTGTCAATGCTTTCTAAGTTTTAAAGGAAAGTCAAATTGATATAAAAAAAAAAAATTTACACTCGGACAATTAAGTAAAACACCCTAACGAACAATATAATTGAAAATAGAAATAACATATCAAGAATATGCATTTAGCTTACGGCTTATTGATACCTTAACCTCACTAATTCTTTCTTATATATATGTTGTTTTTTTTTTATAATAGCGAAAACCAAGCATATTTAACAATAACCTACTACTTTAAAGCTCTCCTTAGGACAGAAAGTATTACTTAGATTACCACATAATTTTCCTCTTTTTTTTTTTCTTCTTATATGGGAGTTCGTGCGTCATTTCACTAATTAAAAAAAAAAAAGCAACCCTTTAGAAATAAAGTGAACATCCGCTTTATCGGAAAAATAGATTAAAATATATGATATAAACTTCAGCCGCACGCGGACTTTTTTATTTTGCCTAAAAATCTTACAACCCTTCTTTGACTGTATACAGGTCATTGGTTCTAGGGACTAGAGCAGAAACAGCAGGACCCATAACAATCAAGCCAGGAGGTCTTGAACCTATTATTCCCACAACCTCTACCAAGTCTTTTAGTAATGTTCGGGTTATTCTTTGATCTTTGCAGGCAGCTCTTTCTATAATGCAAACATCAGTAAATGGATCCCACTTTTTTTCAGAAATTAGTTTGTCAACTAACATTTCAACTCTATGTAAACCCATTAAAAATACAGATGTTCTTTCTTTTTTGTATGGTGGATATTCAGGTAGTTCACCCTTAGTTCCTGTTCCTGTCATAATAGATATTTCATTACTGATATTTCTCATTGTTAGCGGAATATCAGCAACTAAAGGAGCTACTAAAGCAGAGGTTAATCCGGGAATGACTTGGATTTTTGCGTTCAAGTTGTTCTTGGCTATATATTCATTCAATTGAATAAACTCTTCTCCTCCTCTTCCAAACACATATGGATCACCCTGTTTTAATCTAACAACATTCAATCCCTTTGACAAGGCCTCTTCACATTTCTTTTGAAGTTGTTCTTGAGCGGAATCTGCGTTTCCTGGGAATTTCTTTGCTATGTATACGGTCTTAGAATCTGGAATTATTGACAAAACTTCTTCAGGAATTAGTTTGTCGGCCAATATCAAATCAGCAGAGTGGATGGACTTTATGGCTTGAAGAGTCAACATTTCAACAGAGCCAGGACCAGAACCCACAAGCTTCAATGTATTAAAGCCAGTATTGTTATCGTTTTGTATCAAATCTTCTGTAATTTTCTGCAATAACTCGTTTAACGATATTTCCTTGTTAAAGCTATTAGTTTGAGGATTATTTTCATGAATGATATTTTCAGACATATCATTGGATTCATTTTGGAATAAATCTTTTAATGTCACTGTTTTCAGTGCTTTCAATGGATAATATTGAATCATTTGTGCTAACCATCTACTGGCTCTTTCAAATCTGTGTGAATTGCTTTTAATATAGTCTTCCTTTACAAATTCATTGAATTTGGAACTATCCCAACCTTCTTCATCTTGATCGATTAAACCTATTTGATACCATAGATCATCATTTATATTCAAGCTCTCCTTGTCTTTTTGTAATTCTTTTAAAGAATTTCTCAAGTATACAACATTTTCCAAGAATTTATCAATGTTGTTGATTTTCCAAAATTTCAACTCTATTTCCTTCAACAAACGCGTACCAATGATGCATCCATTTTTATTAGTTGAAATACCCAATTCAATACCTGTCTTGGCATTCTTTACCGTTGGAATCAAATGAAACTTTGAGTTATCAGAATCGTGTAGTGATGAGATTGGTATTCTATTCTTATGACAAATTTTAAAAATCTGGTTTTTAAATTCATCTATTTCTTCCAAAGCCCCTCCTGTAATATGGGATGGCAAGTTCACCCATACTCTATCAATCACAAAATTCACATCCTCTCTACCTTTTTCAAAAAGATATTTTTGAATTAATTCGTTGTTTCTATAATTGTCTATAATCTTGACTTCTATGCTTAAAGTTTCTTTATAATCTGATATTACTCTTTCTATATGTTCATTTTGTTCAGTAATTAAATAAAATTTGTTGATATTTTGTTTGCTCAAAACATTTAGTTTGTTGGATAAATAACTGGTTGAGTATGTACCAATCATCAAATGATACTCATCAGTAAAATTTAAAACAGATAATACACCCATTTCGTATGAATTTATGTTTGGGTTTATTTTATTTGACATTTTGGTATCTAAAAGTGCTCAACAAGTTATACAAGTATTTTTATATAGTTTCAAGATAATTGTGGTGGTAGATGACTAACCTTTTGAAGAAAGAAAAAAAAAACGATAAACCCTCAATTGAATTTATAACTGTGGATCAATAAAGTCGTGGTTAATTTTTTTTTTTTTTTCTGGTTATATGTATATACTTTTGAATATATGTGATGAAAAGTTCATTGAATAATTTAAGAAAAAACAAGAAAAACTGTGGTGATAAAAAAACCCCCTTACATATAAATATTTATGTGGTTTAATCAAAATATGGTAGCGTGTAAACACGTGATTGAAGCAGCTTAAGGCTCTTCGGGTTTAATAGATGTTTAGCACTATAGAGCTCTTCTATTTCATTTAGCTTAGTTATGAACTCCAGGGGGAGTATAATGAAAATAATTAGAATATATGTTTTTTCTTGAAGCTTATATACATATATATGCTTTAATGCGATCGTTCATTATTGATATAATATTAAATTCAAATTAATTAACTGGCTTTTAACAAAAATTATAAAGATTCGATTTCCATTGAGTTTCTCAAAGAGGATTCGTAGTCGCCCTGTCTTTCTTCTTAAAACTTTTGCAGTTCAGTTCTTTCGGTTTTCTTACTGAAAGAGCTGAACTTCCACCAAGGAGACTTAATTTCCTGATTCAATGAGTTTTCAAAATATACAGACTTTTTTAAGTAGTGGTTTGACGATATATCTAGAGCAGAATCAACATTCGATCTTTTGCTTGAATTATCAAAGTTGCTTGCCTCATCTGCAACCATACCAATATCTTCTCTTTCGACTTGTTCCTTGACCAAGTCATTGAATTGTTTATTCAACTTTTCGTTATCAACTTTCATGTGGAACATATATCTAAATTCTACCATTAGTTCACTCCATGAACCTAATCCTCTGTAACTACTCATTTTGATCAAAAATATTTCAAACAAACCTCTTTTTCCAAAGACTATTCCTTCAGCATAGAAACACATAATTAAAGCACTTAAAGATAAAGGAACAAAATCCAAGGATACTAAATAATGTTCATGTTTGATTAAAAATCCATTGAAACCATTATCCGCTAGCTCAACCAATCTGTAAATACATCTAATAGCAGCAAGTCCAAAGGCAACAAAAAGGGCTACTGGATATGTGCTAAATAACTTCTTGTGGGTTTTGGTGAACCCAGATGTATCAACATTATACATAATAGGATCAATGTCTTCAAACTTTACACTTTTGTAAATGGTACTCCATTTCCAAGGGGCAAAGAATGTATAATTGTATGATATTTTCTTTTCACTGGAAATGTCTTTTTGACTGTTCAAATACTCGATTCTTTGTCTAATGAATATGTTGTATATTAATTTTAAATAAACAAATAGGAAAAAAGACATAGATGCTGTTTGAAGAGCCAATCCTGCAATAAATATACGGTTACCTGTTTCCAAGCTGTTGGATTCGTAATTACCAACAGCACTACTTTCAACACCACCACCAATAGCTTGAACTAACAAACAAGCAACATCAGAAGAAATAAACAGAAAACTTAATAAAATTGGTTGGACTGTTTTACCAAAAACATTAAGCTTCACAACATTATTTCTTGTAGTGGCATATGTGAACAAAACTTTTCCGTACTGAGAGTACATGGCAGCATTAAACAAATTAGGAGACAAAGTCAAAGATGTAAATTGCATTATGTAATAACTCCTATTGTTTAAAGACAATCCTGTTATGTCAGAAACACTTAAGGTTCTACCCATGTACCCGATAGCTTGTCCAACTAAATACAAGATCATGCAGATGCTGAAAAAGTGATTTTTGTATATTACATACAAAATAAATTGCCAAGCTGTAAATGCATAAAAAACACACATAGCAATAGCATTGAAAACTATATTAGGTTCGACCCCTGAATACATTGCTTGAGGCGATAAAGCTTCGTGACCTTTGTAAATTTCGGCTATAGCGGTGATGTTGTTCCCTGCTGCCGCGGCTGCGATGGCAGCTGCTGTTTGGTTAAAATAAGAGCTTGTCATTAAATATGGATGTGCGGATGTGGGTTTTTAAGTCCGTTTTTGTTTCCTTCTGGTAAAGAATATATAAGTAAATATATTGATAATTAGTGTTTAAAAAAAAAAAAAAGGCATAGTCCCCTGTATGTAAGAAATACCTCTTTAAGCATTGATTTCAATAGACTTAAAATAGATGAAATCATAGTTGAAGTAATTACGCGATACAGTAAAAGCCGATTTTTGCCTCAAACAAAGATTCCGTTTTTATATGAAGCGCGGCAAATGCACATTGAACCTAAAAGAGGAAATTCTATTTTTACTTTTTTTTGATCACACAACAACAAAAGAGATCTAATTTTAACTCCTGCCATAATCTAATTTTAACTCCTGTTATAATCTAATTCCCGCTTCTACTATAATCCATGTATTCTTATTTATGTTATTTTTAATTCATTCAAATTCATGTGTTCTTTGCTTAACGTTTTTTTTCTTTTTTTTCGATGCGATTTAATAATAGCACGTGCATTTGATTTATTGTCAAAATTCTTTGTAATTAAACTACCTGCTTTAGTAAATACTCTGTGATTTGTTCTTATATAAGTAATAAGCTCCAAGTTTGTATAGCCAGGCAACATGAATCTCAACGAACTACAGCTTAAAGTACATTTTTTGTCGTATTAGCAACAACAACGGCAAATAGGTTGAAAAATTTTAAATTTCAACCTATATGTCTTGACATTTTTCAGGCATTTTTCTTTTTTTCTAGCACTATGTATTTTTCATTTTTTTCTTTTCAAATTTTATTAAACGATATGAAATTTCAATAATGTTTAATAGTAAAAACCAAACATATTTCATCACACAATGGCTGAAAAGAGAACCCTTGAAGAAGAGTCTTTGACTATTGACTCTAATCCCATAGATGAAGTCGTTCAATTGTATATCTCACACGTTCTTAAAAATATCAACGACAGTGACCCTAAATTTTTAAACGGGGTCATCAACTACTGTAATGACTTTTTGATTGCAAGAGAAAACAGCACAGTTAAGAAACAAAAGACTGGTGATAAATCCTTCTCTGAATACAAGTTTTTTGGTTCCTTGGTCTCTGTTTATGCTCTCAGTTTGTCCAAGTTGTCACAATTCATCAATAAAAACGAAGATGATGACGAAGGTGATCATGATTATGAAAAAATGTTTAAAAATATAGCTGATGTTTATGAAAACAGTAATGAATTTATTGAATTGGGTTTTAAAACTACCACTGATAAAGCATCCATCAATTATAAATTATTAAACTTTGTCAAAGCTTCTGTAAACCTGCAAAAAGTTGCTAATTACTTTTTAGGTAAAGAAATGGTAAGTCATTATGAATTCGATGAACACATAAAAGAAGAAATCAGTAAAAAAGAGATTTTAAACATCTTCAAGAACAACTGGACTATAGTTGAAGAATCTTTAAACAATTTAATTGAAGAATCTAAAAAATTCAAAGATACAGAATTCTGCATTGCTGAGTTTATTTCAGTTATTGTTCCAGACACTTTGCAAACTATGCATGTCATCATAGACTCTAGCGAAACTTTAGGTAGTGATACCAAGGAAAAAATATTAGATGAGGGTGTTGATGAAGATCATGACTTCACTGTTGTCAAGGAATTGCCTAAGAAACATCCTTTGTCTGATTTGCATGCAGAAATCATTGAGAATGAGTCCAAATATGTAGTCGAGCTAAGAAACATGTTTATTGAATGTAACACATTATTAGAAGAATTTAGCTTAGAAATTCCTGATGAATCAACTACAGAAAACATTGAGGACGATGCCGAAGAAGGAATTCAAAACTTGACAAAACAAAACATAATTCCTTTAAGATTAGAAAACTTAAGAAGTATTGGTGATTATTTCCTTAAAGAATTGGATAATGTTAACACTTCTGAAAAGACCATGGAAACATTGTTGAAACAAAACGGTGTTTACATGTCTAAACTATACCAATTGTCTGAATCTCCTGACGATTGGGTCATCTACAGTGAATCTTTGATTCAATTAAGTGCTTTAAACGAAGACAACAAAAAGGTTCAAGACAAGTTATTAAAGAAGGCTATGAAGCTGTTGCAAAAAGCCAATAGAGTATCCAATGGTAAGTATGATGACTTTATTGAAAGTCTAGAAGAAGATCTAGCTGAGTAGATGTTACCCGAAAATTGTTATATATTTCCTTAAACGTCATTGCGATTATTTTCGTCTTCTCACCAAAAGTAAATATTACCGACTACCCGTTTGGGTAATGCTCGTGTACTTTTTTTTTTCTTTCTTTTTTTTTTAAATTTATTCAGTCAGGCTCACATATTGTTATTTAGTGCTGTTTCGTACTCTTTGTTTGTTAGATTTGAATAGATCGAAAGAGAACAAACCAAAAAAATAATAATAATACAGAAACGAAATGGGTGTGCCAGCGTTTTTTGCTTGGCTAGCAAAAAAATATCCAAAAATTGTCTCTCCAGTTTTGGAGGAAGAGTACTCTTTTGATAATGAAGATGAGTTATCAACAGCCTACATAAAGGCCAATGAAAATGGTGAGTTGGACAACTTGTATTTAGATATGAACGGTTTGATTCATCCTTCCACTCATCCAGAAGATAGACCACCACCGGAAACAGAAGAAGAAATGATCCAAGAAGTCTTAAGATATACAGAAAGAATGATATTGATGGCTAAACCTAGAAATTTAATTTATTTGGCCATTGATGGTGTAGCACCAAAAGCCAAGTTGAAACAACAAAGATCTAGAAGATTCAGATCAGCACAAGAAAGTTATCAAAGCAATTTGAAAAACGCAACCTCTGAAGTATCTTTCCAACTAAATAAAGACGGTAAAATAGTTAAATCAGATGGTATTTCTGAAGAACAAATAGCTACTCCTGATGAAAAATCATCAGAAACCGGTATAGTTAATGGTAGATGGGATAGTAATGCCATTACCCCAGGTACACAATTTATGCACAAGCTAGCCATATGTTTGAGATACTGGGTTACTTATAAATTATCCAGCGATCCTGCTTGGAAAGATTTGAAAATCATATTAAGTGATTCCAATGTTCCAGGTGAAGGTGAACATAAAATTATGAATTTTATCAGAAATCAAAGAAAGGACCCTAGTTATAACAACAACACATCTCATTGTGTTTATGGTTTGGATGCGGATTTAGTTTTCTTAGCATTAGCCTCTCATGAACCACATTTCAAAATTCTAAGAGAAGATGTTTTTCTTCACACAGTTGAAGGATCTAAAAAATTCAATAAGGCTAAAAAACCGGAGAATATGGATAAACTTGATGATTCTGAAAAGGCTGAATTGATTAAAAAGTCGAGCAAAAAGCCGTTTTTATGGTTACACCTTTCAGTGTTGAGAGAATATTTGAGTATTGAATTGAATCCAGGATCTTTGAATAATTTATTTGATCTAGAAAGAGCTATAGATGATTGGATTTTTATGTGCTTCTTTTGTGGTAATGATTTCTTACCTCACTTGCCATCATTGAGTATTAGAGAACAAGGTTTGGAACTTTTATTAAATGAATGGAAACTACTACAGAAAACCCAAGGCCAATATTTAACCAGAAATGGAAACATCAACTTCCATCTATTAGAAAAATTTTTGATGGGATTGGCCAAAAAAGAACCTCAAATTTTGAAAAAATCTGCTTTAGAAGCCAAATCAAGAGCTGAATACTTCAAAAAATCCATACAATCAAAGGCTGAATCTGCATGGAACTTACACAAATCACAATACGTCAGAGACCAGAATTTAAATTCTGAAGAAATGGCGGTCACCAATGATGAAGGTTATGATGAGTACAAACCAGCTAACAAACTGCAAAAAACTGAGCAAGTTGATGTTGTTGAAGCTATGAGAAAGAAAACTGCTGGTGTTAAAAGTGTCAATATGGAAAAAATGAAATTCATCAAATTAGAAACCCAAAAATTACTTGCAGAGAGATTCTATGATTTACCTCCAAGTGCTGAAGAAGGTAATGTTTTTGATAGTCACAAGTTAGTAGAATTTGACCGTCCAGGATATGAAGAAAGATACTATAAAAACAAGTTTTTCTCCCGTTCTGAAATCGATAATATGAGCGAAGAAGCCTTAAAAGCAGCTATTGATGAAAAGAAACAAAGCGTTGCTAGGGAATATTTGAAGGGTGTCTCATGGGTTTTGAAATATTATTATGATTATTGTGCTTCTTGGGATTGGTCATATCCTTACAACCACGGGCCATTATTAGTTGATTTTAGAGATACTGTTAAATTAGTAGAGGATCATGTTTTGGAGATTTCAGCCAAAAAGTTATCAAAGCAATATACCACTTTCAAGCATAAAGAAAGTTATCCTATTTTGCCATACGAACAACTTATGTCGGTCATGCCTTCTTCTTCTGGACACACATTACCGGACAAGATATCAGCTATGATGACTGATAAAAACTCTGGTGTTGTTGAGTACTTTCCTAAAGATTTCCCTATTGATATGGCAGGTGCTAATATGTCTTGGTTAGGTATTCCTATATTGCCTGATGTTGATACCAAACATTTAGTCAAAACTTTAAACAAAGTCTATCCTTCTTTAACCACAAAGGAAGTCGATATGAATGTTCACAAGAACAGTATCATAATGACTAACAAAAACTCTTCATTTGCCAAAAATGCTAACAATATCTTAAAGAAAACTGTTTCAACTAAAGTTACCAACAGTGATCCTAAAAAGTTTAAAGTTGCTACTAGATGTAACAACAGTGGTATCAATGGTAGCTTGTGGTATCTATTAGATGTTTACAAAAGAAATGCAAACAGATTATCAACTGTTGTTAAGAATGATGTATTTCATCCTGACAGTCCAGAAAAATCTGAAACAGTCGAACTTATGGAATCATGTTTCCTCAATAAAAAATACGGATCTAAAGTTAAGTTAAATGATGTTTTATGGCTGGGTTATGATGACAATCCAAAGGACTTGATGGAATCTGGTAGAAACAATCTATTACCAAACTTCAAACCAAATGTTCCAGTACTAAACAAAAGAGATACGGATGATTTACATGAGAAAAAACGTCAATCCGCTTACAATAGTCACAATTACGGAATGCAAAGAAACAGAATGACTGATCGTGGTTTGGAAGATTTCTTGAAGCATACCATGTCCAACAATCTTGTTGATAGTGGTAAGTACACAGCAACACCATACACAAACAAATACGGAGGTTTTAAATCATTTGTACAAAAAAATGTGGGATCCAGAATGCCAGTCAAAGGACCACCACCTAAGTCAACAAACTTTGGCAAAAACGCTGCAAACAGCTTTGGTAAGGTTTCTAGATTTGCTAAATAAATAGAATATTCTATTACTCTAAACATATATATACTTTAATGTGATTGTTCAATATTAGTGTGGTATTTAATAGGTATTAGTGAATTAGTATATAACAAAAATTATAAAGATTCAATCTCCATTGAGTTTCTCAAAGAGGATTCGTAGTCGCCCTGTCTTTCTTCTTCAAACTTTTGCAGTTCAGTTCTTTCGGTTTTCTTACTGAAAGAGCTGAACTTCCACCAAGGAGACTTAATTTCCTGATTCAATGAGTTTTCAAAATATACAGACTTTTTTAAGTAGTGGTTTGACGATATATCTAGAGCAGAATCAACATTCGATCTTTTGCTTGAATTATCAAAGTTGCTTGCCTCATCTGCAACCATACCAATATCTTCTCTTTCGACTTGTTCCTTGACCAAGTCATTGAATTGTTTATTCAACTTTTCGTTATCAACTTTCATGTGGAACATATATCTAAATTCTACCATTAGTTCACTCCATGAACCTAATCCTCTGTAACTACTCATTTTGATCAAAAATATTTCAAACAAACCTCTTTTTCCAAAGACTATTCCTTCAGCATAGAAACACATAATTAAAGCACTTAAAGATAAAGGAACAAAATCCAAGGATACTAAATAATGTTCATGTTTGATTAAAAATCCATTGAAACCATTATCCGCTAGCTCAACCAATCTGTAAATACATCTAATAGCAGCAAGTCCAAAGGCAACAAAAAGGGCTACTGGATATGTGCTAAATAACTTCTTGTGGGTTTTGGTGAACCCAGATGTATCAACATTATACATAATAGGATCAATGTCTTCAAATCTTACACTTTTGTAAATGGTACTCCATTTCCAAGGGGCAAAGAATGTATAATTATATGATATTTTCTTTTGGTTTGAAACATCTTTTTGGCTGTTCAAATACTCAATTCTTTGCCTAATGAATATGTTGTATAATAATTTCAAATAAATAATCAAAAAGAAGGACATCGATGCTGTTTGAAGAGCTAAACCAGCAATAAATATACGATTACCCGTTAGTAAACCTGCGGCATTGTTGTCGTTAACATTACTACCTTCAACACCACCACCAATACCTTGAATAACCAAACATGTGATATCTGAAACAATAAATAAGAAACTCAATAGCATAGGTTGAACTCTTTTACCAAATACATTAAGCTTTGCAACATTGTCTCTCGTAGTAGCATATGTGAATAAAAGCTTACCATATTGGGAATATACGGCAGCATTAAAGAAATTAGGTGAAATAGTCAAAGAAATAAACTGTAAAAGGAAATAATTCTGGTTGTTCAAGGATAACCCGGATATATCGGCAGCACTCAAAACTCTTCCTAAGTACCCGATGGCTTGGCCTACCAAATACAAAACCATACAGATACCAAAAAAATTGTTATTGTATATCACATATAGGATAAGCTGCCAAGCGGTGAATGCAAAAAAAACTGCCATGGCAATGATATTGAAGACCAAGTTAGGCTGAGCACCGGAGTACATTGATTCGGGAGATAGATTTTCGTGTCCTTTGTAAATTTCGGCTATAGCGGTGAGATTATTACCCGCGGCAACTGCGGCGATGGCAGCTGCTGTTTGATTGAAATAAGAACCTGTCATTTTGGGGTTTAATTTATACTATTTCTTTGTTAAAATTAAATCATTAAGATATTGAAGTTAGCTGTACTATGTTTTTTTTTTTTTTCTAAAAAACAGTTGGCTTTCAAGAATCAAATAATATGATTGTTTATATATAAATTCAAACTTAAATTTCGCAGCTAAGGGCCAAAAATTAGCTCAAAGTTTCAACTTCTTAAAAAAGTAAAAAAATTAGGTGAGAAAACGACTAACACATATTCAAGCTAAACGGGTTTAATTGAAATATCATATCTTTTAAAAAAGGAAAAAAAAATATGTCCTAGAGAATTAATTATACGTAGTCACAAACCCCATGAGGCAACTCTAAACATTTTTGCAATTTCTTAATATATTTACTCGTTATTTACTAGTTTCTATTGATGCTATATTTTTAGGGACATTATAACTATCCTTGAATTATATTCTTCCGTGGAGATAGCTTCCCCCGCTGAAGGATTTTTGTTTTTCCTTAATAAAAATATACCGTGAACAATAAATGTTAAAACTTCGGAGCTGTTAAAATTAAAATTCGATATCTAAAATAAATTAGAACGTCGGAAGTTTTGTTAAATCACAGCAAAAAGATAATAATAAAAAAGGAGGGAATGAAATAAATAGTTAATAAATTATGAAGCCACCGCAGATAGGCCTATTTTAAAGAACAAAAAATGTGTTATTTTTAGATTAGTCATTCAATTAAATGTTCACAGTTATAAAGATCTTGACAAAATCACGAATTGAATTTCACGGTTATAAACAAGAATGCTGCCGGGGGAGAAAGAGTGGGTTTTAGTGTGATGAGATTCACGTATATGCTATGAAGGATTGGCAGAGATATTAGTAAAAGTATAGAGGTTATAATTATATTTTTAGATTGATTCTAATAAGCGTTTGAAGAAATTATCTTGGGTGCATATCGCATAATTGTTGATAAAATCGTTTAAAAACTTGGAATATTACAGCTATTTAATGTAATATTTCATTCTTAAAAACGTCTTTCTTATTCGCTTATACCCATTTTTTTTTTCGCTTTATATTTGGTGGATTTATTTGTCACTCGATATAGCAATGATATTGGCAGTTGGATGATGATGTAAGTAATATATACTATTAATAGTTATCGTTCAGATTCTTTAAAGCCATCGGACAATTTCAACGCAATTAATTGATACGCATTTGTGATTCTTTTCTTGTTTTATCTTTACATTTTGTTGATTTAGTTGTAACGTTTTTACCTGTTTTAATTAGTTAAATACCTGTGTAAACATTCTTTTTGTTCTTATGTTCATTGTTGCACGTGACACGAAACTAGTAATACTATCAGTTGGCAAGTTTGTAGTAAGTAGAGTAATCACAACCTGATTGGTGAACGTTTATTGCTACCTGAAATTCAATCAAATTACGTTGTACAGTGGATATAACTTCTTGTCAGTTTGATATACTGTAGTATTCAAGATTTTCTCATCAAAGCAAACTTTCAACTTTTAACAGTAAAAAAAAATAACAAATTTCTTTGAAAGGAAACACCAAAACTCACTATTCGTTATTCTTTTAATACTCTAAGATGAATGTTCTGGTCGTTTCTTTACAGTTTTTACATATCTCATTTAAAGCAATTGATTAAAAAATCTTATATCCGAAAACATTCAGAAAACATATTGGTTGTTGTTTAAAAATCTTAGATACATTTTTTTTTTTCTTTTCAATTTGTTATAATTGCCATAAGCCAATAACCTGTAAACCCACAAATATACACGGAATGTCTTCTAACGTGAATACTGTGAAAGTCACGAGCTCTAACGCAAATTTGCAAGTGGACCCAGACTATTCAAAAGAAATTTTTTTGAAACAACTAGGTGAGCATGTTTATCAACGAAACATGAAGAAAATCAATGCCGAATTCTTCAACGTTACATACGGAAGTTTCGTCAGAACTCTTATAGAGTTTTATGACAATGATGCTGAAAAATGCAATGAAAAACTAAAGGCTATGGGTGAGAATATAGGCTCAAGATTAATTGATGATTTTTATTCAAAAGTCACCAACCAAATACCTAGATGTTCAAACTTGAAAGATCTAGGTAATACAATTGCATATGTTGGTTTCAAAATGTACATAAACGTTGTACCAAAGGTATTTGTTGATGAAGGCAACAAAACAATTAAATTTAGATTTGACTATAACGCTAATATTTTCAACAAGTTCGTTGAACTTCCAGATGACATCAAAGAAAAAAGATTATATTACTCAAATATTATATCTGGGGTCATACAAGCAGCTTTAGCCGGAATAGCTCTAAAATGTGATGTCGAATTCATAAGTGATACATTACTAGATGATCAAAGTACTGAAATACAAATAAGTAACGTAAAAAGAATCAAGGACGAAGTTCCAATGGGTCAATAGAAGAAACAAAAAAAAAAGAAAAATAATGCTTTCTTTTAACATTAATGTATTTAATTTAATATAATATAAAACTTCTTTTTATTTTTGGTTTATAAATAATGACACTACTTTTGTTGTCTTTTATCTTTCATTCTCTCATGAAGTAGATTTGAGACGTCAGATTGATTGTCTTTGTTCAATTTGCTAGTAGCTGTGGAAGCTCCAGCATTAGGATTTTTTAAAACATCATCAATTATTTCAAATTCACCATCGCTGGAATCATCTGATAGATTGTCCTTTATTTTACCAAAACCTAACATGCTACCAATACTTCCTAAAGAATTTTCTCTTTTACGGCCTCTAGGTTCGTCACTCAAATCTTCACCACTGGTAGCAAATAGAACTTGACCCCCATAAAAGTCATTTCTTCTTCTGGATCTAGATCTCGATCTGGATCTTGATCTTGATGGTGATCTAGAGTTCAACTTGTTATCGTAATCGTTAGAATCATCCTCGAGTTTCTTCTTTAGTTCATCTTTCATCTCATTATAATTTGGCCAAATTTCTGGACCCAAAGTATCACACAAATCTTGCAATTCTTCTTGTAATTCTTCTCTTTCCATTCTTAAGTTGTACAGCTTCTTTTGCGGATAAATCAAAGAAACAACCAATGGTTTCAAAGACTTCATCAAATCAACACCTGTTTCACCAGCTCTCAAAGCAGTGTATGTTATAGATACCAAGAATGAATAAGCAACAATGAACTTAATTATGACACTAGATGTAAACTGTGTAACAATTGGGAATAAATCAAACTTAATCATGATTATGGAGTACAAAACATACAATAAAGGAGCCAATCCTAAAGCAACAACTAATTTCCAAGTTGCTAACAAATCATTACCCTTTATCTTAACAACAGACTTACTTAAACCTTCTTTAGCTTTCATGATAGAATAATAGTGAGCAGTGACAAAAACTGGAGAAAATAGCACAAATCCAGGGAAGGCTAAAAAGGCCATTATCATGATTCTTATAGTTCTGTTTAACAATAATTTCACAGCTCTTAACGGACTCAAGGATTGTAACAAGTCGACTTGGTGATCACGTACACCTATTTCATATAAATTCTTGTTATATTGTAAAACTTTTCTCTTTGCTTCAACAATTCTTTCATCATCTTGGAAGTGTTCATATCCTTTAATTAGCATTCTGTTGATTACAACATTATAAGAAATCTTTTCAGTGTGGTTAGTGTATAATAATCTTCTACAAGCTTGAATAACTTGTAATGTTTCATAGTCCTCAGTGTTCACTGTAACAGCATATAAAGACTTTTTTAAAACAGTCATTAATTTCTCAACAGCTGCAAAAGAATCTTTTTCGTAAAGTTTACCCCAGTTTTCATAATCAACAACAACAGGTTGTCCATATTCAATTACAGCTCTAGATCTGAACTTATCTCTATTAAAGTAGTTTAAACCAACAGGTACGATTGTTACGTTTTTAGTCTTATCACCACCACAAACAGTACCCAAAGCCATGATAGCTACACCAGGCTTGATAGGAAGCATATTTGGTCTATCATGGGAACCACCTTCCGGGAAAATAGACAAAGTACCACCAGTCAATAAATGCTTAAAGACAGAATCAAACAAAACAGAATGATCAATTCTTGGAGCATAGCCAAATTGGACGTCACCTTCAATTTCTTTTTTGAAAGGCTTGCTTATTTCTACCTCATAGCAATTGTTGCCGGTTTCTGATTTTTTGAATGACTTGATTATAGCATTTCCGTTGGATTTGATACCAATCATACCCTTTGTCATCAAATCAACAATATCTTTCAAATCACGTTTGTTGTCTTCAATAGGCTTTAGTAATACAACATTTTCGCTGATAGATTCCAAAACATACCCTTTAACAGGTTTGACATAATCTTGTTGTCTTGGAACAGGAATACCACCAGTCATTCTGGAAAAGGTACCAACAACAATTTGTTTGAATGAAGATGCAGCAATACATGAACAACTTTGAAGACCGGTAAGTTTTTGAGTCATTTGCATGACAATACCACCATCAACAAATTGATTGGAATGGGGACCACACATCAAGATTATAGCATCTTGAGGATCATTTTTGTTCTTTGGTAATAGCTCTTTCAAATTATTAACTCCTTTATGATCGATTTTTCTAAAAAATGTGGTGAACAAAATTTCGAAACAAAAGCAAGCAATGTTGTAGCATATGCTTCTAAAGTTCTTGTTGTATTGCGATAGAGTATATGGGTTTGTGTTATGGTAATCGCCATGAGCTACTTGAATATGTTGGGCTGGTTTGGCATCTGGAGATGGCTTTGTACCTTCAGCTTGATCTTTTTTATCAAGCAATGTACTTTTCTCCGACATTTCAATGCTTCGATTCTATTTGATCTTGGTTTTAATACTAGTTAATTGTTGTTATCTACAAAGATTTTGTAGTCTACTGTATGGGTTTATATACATTGAAAAGTTATTTCTGATTCCGCTTTAATTTTAAAATTTTTTAAAATTTTTAAAAATAAAAATCAAAGGGGATATTAGGTTGATATAAACAATTAAGGATGGGGGGTTTTTGTTCGCTTTGAACAGCATATTGGTGCAACAAGTTTCTAGAACAAAAAAAAAACAGAAATAAAATATTACACACAAAAATTACCCAAATAGGAAATCAAGATAGAGTTTGACATCAAAATGATACTTAAAAACAAGATAAAACGACCATAGATGGAATAAGGATATAAGTGTTGACGTTTATGGAATTAGTAGGCTTTTAGATTGATTTTTGAAAATTGGAAATTCTTGTTGATGTCTTTGTAAAGGGATACCAATGATGTGATTTTGATTATAACAGCAAAACTGAAGTGAATGTAAATCCGAAAAAAAAAAAGAGAGGGAAAAGAGGGATTTTTTGGCACTACGGGACGATATGAGGGCAAAATATGAGTTTATCTCCGAAACAAAGCTATTAGCATGGGAGTAGAACAAGCACGGCTGTTGATGTTAGTTGGATTAGGATGAGAAATTAGTAAAAAGTGTATATGCTAATCACTACAAGATTTTGAAAGCATTTTTTTTTTTTAAAAATTCGTACTTAAACACTGCACAGGGCTTGAAATCATGCTTGACATCCAAAATCAGCTGCTACTACCAACATACTCACTCTGGGTTATCTCTGAATTGCTGCT
>ERZ794949.73-NODE-73-length-38477-cov-171.441154_pt1 | contig 38477 bp, 16 predicted proteins | sample MGYA00511363_ERZ794949 | MGnify/ENA primary metagenome ERZ794949 (study PRJEB30137, sample SAMN04331402) | food metagenome | isolation source: T1 must sample point D1 replicate B | place: Australia: South Australia ...
CCGACACACTCAGCCGTGCTTCCTCCATGAACTCATCTCTCCCCTTATTTTTTTTTAAAATATGTATCACAAGCGCCTTAACCATTAATGGAACCTTAAATCTCTTTTCAAATGTATCTAGTATTAAATTTTAAATTTATTATATAAAGCAAATAGAATCATTTTTTAAAATATTTCCTTAATCTTGCAATAAGCCCTTTTTTTCAGAATAAGCTTTCCATATCAATTTTTCTTCAGATCGCCATAAGAGAATTGCTTACCAACCTCAAACAAAATACTCCATCGCCTTTACTCTTTGTACTATGATTTTTTTTGGACTGAATAAGTCGCAATACTTTGCTCTAGTTATAACGGTATCGATTTTTCTATTTAATTTCATGATATGGACAACCTTTATCAATTCAACAAAAACTTCACTCTTTTTCAAGGGTCTACAACAATACTACGACTACAGTAAGACAGAGTCGTCTAGAGATAGTTACATACAAAAGCTAAAAACAGAAGTCAAAAATAATTGTAAGCGTCAAGATGAAATTCTTATCAAAGAATACAACAGACTGGATGATACCAATGTTTATACGAACTCTATAATTAAAAATTACATTGATTGTTCATTAGATCCCGAAGAGTGTCGGATTAATGATCATGCCAAAAAACATCTTTTTGAAAAAGGTCTCAAAAAGATTAAAAATAAGTTAAAATTCTTTAAAAAATTGAATAAAGAAAAGAGATCTTCTAACTCAGTGTTGGACGATTTCAAAGAGACTGATTTGAACAAAGGTTTAAAAGACTTAGTTTCAAATGACTCTAATGCTCTGGAAAGCTTTGAACAAATACTGTTGTATAGGGATAAATCCTTACAGTGGTTACAATCTCTTCAAAATCATCATGGGTTTGAATACGATTCCTCAAAAATGGAGTTGATTTCAAATACCTTTAACCAAAAAAATTTGTTTTCTAAACAGCCCTACGTGTCCAATGGTTATCTCGGTCTAAAATTAAGCAACTTGGGTTTTGGGTTTGCTTACGACAGCGACAATACCCATGGACGTATCATTGACAATTCTTGGCCACTAAAAAATAAACGGTACACAGGTGCGTTTTTAAGTGATTTTTATTGTCTTTTACCTGAACTGCCTTATACTAACTTTCCAGATATAGACAAAGATGGCTGGCCAAGTGTCATTTCATCAATCCCATACTGGAATGATTTCACAGTTAAATTCATAGATGATAATGGTGATTTACACGTACTAAATGCAAATGATCCATATATGAATGAATCTGATTTTGAGAATTTTAAACAGACTTTATCAATGAAAACAGGTATTGTTACTACCTCATTTGAATGGTTGGGCAAAATTAAATTTAATATTGAAGTCATTGCCAACAAGAAAATATTTTCTATGGCATCTGTTGTTTTTGATATTGAATACATTGGTAAAGAGCCTATAAACAACAACATGACATTGGTTGTTGAAAACAAGCTTGATTTCGATACTGGTGAAAGAATTGAAATGGTCAAGCATGGATTTGATACAGATAAAAAACTTATGTTTATGGAAGTCTCTCCTTCCAATGTTCCTTACTCATCAGCCGCAATTGTTGAGTCTATTTACGTCAATACATGTTCAGACCTTGATGAGAATTTATCTGGCTCAGTCAAAAAAATGATGAACCACAAGTTGTTTGCTAAAACTTATGATGAAGACGACTACGAAGTAAATTATACGAAGACCTCTAAAGCGGTCATTGGAAAATATGAATTCAAAGATTGGGGAAAGAATTTCAAAAATTGTAAAAATATCAGGATGATAAAACTACTTTCAATTCATTCAACTGAATTAAACAGCAATACCGATGATTCTATCTTCACTAGTTCTCTAAAGCAAATTGAAAAGTATTCAGTTTCAGATAGTATTCCTATGGAATATCATAGATTAAAAATCTTGCATATGAATAGATGGAAGGACTTCCACGAAAAGGAAAGTTTCATAGAAATTCCTAGTGATGTCTTACTAGAAATGGTTGTCAGAGCCTCTTTATTCCATTTATTCTCGAATTTGAGAGAATACGATATTAATCCGCATAGAGGGTTGCCTGTGTCACCATCAGGTTTGTCATCTGATTCTTATGGTGGTATGGTATTTTGGGATTCAGATTTATGGATTTTGCCTTCATTGATTCCATTTTCCCCGAATGTTGCAAAAAGCTTGATCCAATACAGAAACTCATCAGTAGCTGAAGCCAGACAAAACTGTATTAAGCATGGTTATGAAGACAATGGTATGGTATGTTTTCCTTGGACATCTGCAAGATTTGCAAATGAAACCAGCACAGGTCCAGCAGTCGATTATGAGTATCACATTAACATTGATATCGTATACTCATTTTTGACTTTTTACTTAGCAGGTAATTTCAATGATGAACAAGAGGACCAAGAGTTTTTGGAATATACCCTATGGCCAATGATGTCTGATGTTTGCAAGTTCATGTCTGCTTATGTTCAATATAATGAAACCAAAGGTTTGTATGAGACTTATAACTTAACCGATCCAGATGAATATGCAAACCACATTAACAACGGTGCGTACACAAATTTTGCAATAAAAACTCTTTTTGGATGGGCAATTGATTTTAGTGAACATTTGAATTATACAATACCTGATAGGTGGACTGACATTTTTAACAACATGTACGTGCCTATAAATAAAAACAACATCACAATGGAATATGATGGTATGAACTCTTCGATAATCACTAAACAAGCAGACGTTTTGTTAAACATTTTTCCATTAGGGCCTTTTAATAAAGATCCGAACTATGAAAATTCATTAAATGACTTGAAATTTTATACTTTGAAACAAGCGACTGATGGTCCAGCAATGTCATATCAAATTTACGTAGCTGTAACAAATTCTTTGCTAAATCATGGATGTTCTTCACAATCGTTCCTTTATAAATCAGTTATTCCATATCTAAGACTACCTTTTGCACAGTTCAGTGAGCAAGCAGATGATTCTAATTTGAAATTCCCACCTGCTTTTCCATTCTTAACCGCAAATGGTGCTTTTATACAAAGTGTAATTTTTGGATTGACTGGCATAAGATTTAATTATTTCATGAATGATGGAAAATTAGAAAAGGCTCTTGAATTCAATCCAAAAGCATTAAAGTTGTTGCCAGGGGGTATTTCTATAAGAAACTTCAAGTACTTAGGAGGAACTTTTGATATCACAATATCTGATTATACTGCTTCAATTGCATATACTATTGGTAATAATCCTGTCACAATTAAAGTTCCTAGCTTTGAATGTCTAATGTGTCATTCCGATGATATGCATGCTGGTGATAATCAAAAAACTTATGATACATATACTCTAATTCCACAAGAAACTTTGGAGCTTGAATTGTACCAATTGGAAGAGAATATTGCTGATAATGTTGCTGAGTGTAAATTAATAACTAGTTTAAACAAAGGTGCTCCTAGTGAGTTGAGTTTATCTGCTAATGATGGAAATAATGAAACTCACTTCCAACCATACAGTATGTTTGAAACCAATATTGTTATTGACATAGGACCTGTTGATTCAACTGTTTTGAAAGGTGGTACAATTATTTGGGGTGAAAGACCTGCAAAGAATTTCTCCATTTATGCATTGCAAAACTCCAAATTAGTTGATATTCTTGACAAGACTAATAGATTGAGTTCTATTGATAAGTTCCCACATTTATCTAAAAGAGAAACTGATTTCAGACTTAACAGATTGGGAATTGCTTTAGCTTACGGTGAAATTGAAGCCGACGACTTCAAAAAAGTTTCCTTACCATTGGTTGAAAATTACGAAGTAAAAATAAGTGAACCATTCAAGAAAGACGTTAACATTGGTGATAGAATAAGTCTCCCTCCTTACAATGAAACTTCGTTCAACTTCGACTACTTGAAGCTGTGCAAAGATGTTGAGTTAGATATAAAAGAATCGCCAAATCCAGACAACTTGAAAAATATCTTCAATAAAAAGGAGTTTCAACATTTTTCATGTAAAAACTTCGAAGATTTTGAGGTGCGGTATGTAATGATCAGCTTTGAAGGTATTTACGGCTGGGATAAGCAATATGAAATGCCAGTCAACGTTGATGATTCCGAGAAATTTGGAGCAACAATCAAAGAAATTGCATTGTATTGATTAGTATTTATATATCAATGAATTTAGATACTTGTACTTTTTAAAACAAAGAAAAGAAAAAAAAAAGATGATGAAGAAACCACAACGTGTTACCAATAACGACGTCTTTACTTGGTTGTTGGATCATCAACCTTTAGCAATCATGTACAGCTTTAAACTGGTTTACACAATGCACTAAAAAAAATAATAAAAAGCAAAAAATTAAACATGCTCCTTCCGCGGATCGAACGCGGGACCTACAGATTTTCAGTCTGGCGCTCTCCCTACTGAGCTAAAGAAGCTTTGAAAATATTTAATTATCAAAAATTATTGGTGGCTGGACCGATAAAACACAAATATGTTTTAACTTTTGTACATATGATATATCAAGATTTAATAAAGTGAAAATGTAGTTAATGAATCTAAATAAACATATTACAAGCAAAATTCTATCTTTGTTTAGTGAGAGTTGTATTATCTTGCCATATATGAAAAACACGTGACTTACGGAGATCTATCGATAGCACGTGATTTATGCTTTTGACATAAAAAGCATGCAATTATACAGATTCTATGCTACCCTTACCCATACTTAACAACGACCAACTAGGCTCAGTAAAAAAACAACATATAACTACATAAATAGCTATTACTATTTCAGCTGCCCTTGTTTCTTATCCTTACAGTCCCGTGTGTCGGAGATATCCTATCAATACTTATCTTGGCACGTGATCAACATGCTCTAGGTGGAGTTTTCTCCACCCCCTAAAAATCATCCAAAAGCTGCACAATTTGATCCTAAGCGTATGAAAAAATATATATACATATAACAATGCTCATGTTGCATTGTTTCAAACAGCAATGTAAAACCACACAACAATTTCTACATAAGAAAACAAAAAAAATGGAAAACATCAACTCTCAAATCAAAGGACTAGAAAACAAATTAATTGGAATCAAAGTATTTGAACAATTCCACAGCAAAACCAAGCTACCAAGAAGTTATTTAGTTTACGGAAGTACTGCTTTGTACTTTTTATTGGTTCTTTTGGACGCCGGTGGTTTGGGTCAAATCTTATGTAATACCATAGGATTCATTTTCCCATCTTACTTGTCATTAAAAGCCTTAAAAACTGTTAACAAATCTGATGACACTGATCTATTGATTTACTGGGTAGTCTACGGATTCTTCAATGTCATTGAATTTTGGAGTAAATCTATTTTAGGTTGGATCCCATTCTACTTCTTCTTCAAAACAATATTCTTAGCTTTCATTGCCATTCCACAAACTGGTGGAGCTAAAGTTATTTACAACAAATTAATCTCTCCATTCAGTGACAAATACATTTTAAATCATAAAACAAGTATTTCTGCTACCAAAATCACCAATGAATTGGAAGAACAATTAAGACAAAAAGCTACAAAAGCTTCTGGATTCTCTAACTAAATCAAGTTTGAAGGCATTAAGTAAAAAAAAAAAAACTATTTATATATCTTTATCAAATTTATAATCAAACTGTTCAACATTGGAGATATTCTGCACTTTGTATTGAATTTTTATTCTTGTCATCAAATGACCTTCACCAGTGATCTTGAATAACTGTTTCTCAGCGGTGTTTGGTTTAATCACAGTGTTTGACAAGTGGCCTACGTTAACATTTTGAGTTCTTCCAACAGCTACAAAAGTGTGCAATTCTGAAATATCATTGTTTCCTATGTTTTGGTAATAAACCTCTAAATTAGCTTCATGCTGGGATTGAGTTAGATGCAAGGAAGTACCATAAAATAACTTTAAATCTTTGTTGGAAAATATTTCAACGCTATCGTAAGGAATTTCGTTACCAGCATCAGCTTTCTTGTTAACTTGAATATTGCTGGAAAACAAATCTGTTAACAAATCAACTTGATTAGCAGCTTTAGAATTTGAAGTGGTTATATTTTCAGACTTGGCTGAATCAGAAATTTGCAGGTGCTCTGGCATCTTGGCAAATATTTGTCTCTTTTTATCGGCAGGTTGTGAAAATAAACTCAATAACTGATTAGCCTTAATACTCAATGTTAAGTTGCCTGATTTTCCAGCATATAAAATTAGCAATTGTCTCAATCTTTCAATTAATGGTTTGTCATTCATAAAAGTGGAAACCTTTGCAGCAGCAACAACCAAATAGTTAATGATATAGGAAGCCTTTTCATCAGATATTGGGTTATAATAATCGTTTGATATTTTGTAGAAGTAGGTGACTATTTTATCAGAAACAGGCTTAGGATTATTTCTTGATAAGGTTTCCAAAATGAAAGAGCCGTACTCACCAATGCACCATATGGATAGAACCTTGAATGCAAAATTGCTTTCGAAAAAAATTCTATCTTCTTTGGTAATGTCATTTGAAAATAACAGATTTATCAATTCCTTAATAAACTCAACAGAAACATTGTTTGGTAGATTATTGATAACACTCATGACTTCACTAATTTCTTCATTTTTCAAATAAAATCCACAATACAGTATAGCCCTGGTTAAATATTTTATGTTATTTACAGACTCAAGAACCCTAGTTTCCAATAGCTTAACAAAACAATAACTGACTAATTCACTATCAGAAGAGGTAGCTTGGCACAAAAATTCAACAACTTGGTTTAAGATTACTTCTTGGTTGGCTAGCTTTTGGTTTTGTAATATTTCAAAGATAACCTCTAGAGAACGTCTTTTGATTGAGAAATCAGATTCATACATGCATGACAAAATGAACTTCAAGTTCTTTTCGTCTAATTTATCCAAGTATTGGATACCTTTGGATAAGGTCTTCATTGCAACATATTTATGATTCGGGTCTCTTGATGATAAGAATTTTATCAAAATATCTACTGCTAAACTTTTTAAACTGGAATCTAATGAATCAACCATTATTATTGTTTTGATAGATTCGTACTTAACAGATAGAGATAGTTTTGGAATAGCTGATTTTTTACCACTATTGGAAACACTTTGTAAGTCCGGTAAGCTTTGATGATTCATTATCTTCATCAAACATTGTTTAAACTTAGCATGTACATTTTCGCCGACATCATTACCATAAGCTGTAAATATTTTTCTCAAAGTTTCCAATAAAGAACATTGTAGGAAAGGATCTGTTACCCCGTTTATTGCATATTGAGGTTCAACAACAAGTAAAGATAAGTTTTCCAAAAAAGAGATAAGTTTCTCGGTCAATGGGCCAACAATACTCTTTTTTATCATTAAGTCAAAATTGTTATCAAAATTGTAATCTTGTTTGCATTGGAAACTTGTTTGAACAAAGTCCAGTAAAGATAGAAGTAGACCATGAGTTGTGTCAGCTTTCTTTACAGATCCATCATCATTGAAGAAAGTATTGAAAATGTCGCTAATTAAACTACTATTTTCCAAGCTGAAAAAATGCACCATCAAGTTTGGAACTTTTTTTATCAAGGAGCTTGCTGCAACTAGTGAGTGTTTTATTAAGTAATTACTGTTTCCTGAAGAGTTTTTCAACAAGTTATCAACACTGGATACATTGGCTACACATTTTTTAATCAAGCTTATCAAATCAGTACACAAGTCTCTGGCTAAGTCTTTATTTGCTAAAGAACCTAGTGTTTCTAAGGCTAAACCCGCAATGAACTTGTTAGAGTTATTTATATCTTGACTAATGACATTTGTAATCAGTGTTAGTAGCTCTTCATTGTCATCTTTCAGCAAAATAGAAGCTGCTAAATACCCTAACCTTTTGTTTTGAAAATCATTCCCACCTTCGTAATTCAAAGTAGAAACACTTGAAGATGATTTAGAAAGCAAATTTATACAATCAACCTGACCAAAACTGGTGTTTTCACCTAAAACGTATAAGTACAATAATTTTGATGTATATGTTCTTCTTCTTTCACCCTGAACATAGTCATCTTTTAATCTGGTTCTAATTTTAGCGGATTCCTTGTTTATGATATCTCTTTCTTTCTTGGGTGTGCTTGCGTCTTTGACGTCCTTTATAAAATGCTTTAAAGACCCCATTTGCTTATGAAATTGATATGAATGTTGTTGTTGTTTTTTTGGTTCTGCCTGTTGCTTCAATCCCCTGTATGATTGATTGTTAAATGTATTAACGTAGCTTTAAAGTAAACACCTTGATTTTTGGGATAGCAGTGAGGGAGAGCCTTTTTTTTTTGCTTGGCGTACAGCTGAAATTTCAGTGTAGCTGTTAATATGGGGTCACGTGAGAAGCAAAAGTTGTTAAAGCCGATTAAACTCGTTTCTTATACAACACCAATCAGCTTTCCTCTGTTTGACAGTGAATCTAGGTGCTTTTGATGACTGCTGTAAAAGATTTCATACTGGTGGTCGTCAAATCCTGAGTTTCTGTACTTTGTGGTCCTTCTTTTTGTTTGACTTGGTAGCGCTCTGAACAAAAGTGCAGTAGTCACAGTAATTGGCCCAAACCGCAAGAACTTCGAGACAATCACTGTTTGATAGTTCAAATTGGACACAGATTATACATCAACAGTTATCTAAATGCCAAAAATGAGTGTGTCCAACCCATGGTTGAGGTCTTTTCTTAGTGAAAAAAAAAATCCGCAGTCGACTTTAATCAATAGCAGTATGCAAAACGACAGCAGCAAACGGCAGCAGCAAACATGTACAGCTGCTTGAATCCGATCAAAAACTTATCAAACCAAGAAAAAATGGTTATATACAGCTATCGACTGCCAAAAACAGCTAACACCAGCTAAAAAGCCTCTTGAATTGCCCTGCGGAAGTCATAATCCGCGGATATGTCATAAGCAACCGTTAAGTGAAATCATTTCCCAAAAAGGAAATATAAATGAGCTTTTCTTACGCACCCAAAAATTTTCACTAGCGAAAAAAACGAGATTAATAAGATCGAAGTCCCCAGGGGGAATATACAGTGAATTAATCATAGTATAACGCGTATGAAAATTTAAAAAGTTAATGAAATTTAAATTTGTTCGGATTAAACAGTAGAGATGAAGGAAGAGATTTTAAGATCCAAAAACGTAAAATTTCGAACATATTTTCGACTTTTTTTTTACTTGGATTTCTAATCAACACACCCAGATCTTTAAAAAGTTCATTTCTAAACATTTTGGTACTGTAAACGGCATCTAAAGTGTATAAACAACAATTTTAATAAAATTATTGATTTTCCAGTTTAATAGCTCTAAATTGGTTATAAATGGGACACAACAAAATTATTTTGAATCTGGAGAAAACAAGGATCTCAAATATCGAATATTATATCGTTCAAAACGTAAATCTGCCCAAAGAGACGTCTACAAAGAGAGTTGCAGATGGATGGATAAACATTTCACAATGTTTTAAGCTAGAGACTACATACTCGAACCAAAGTAAAAGACAAAGAGTGATTGAAGAAGAAGAAAAATCAGGCAATATTAAAGTAGAAAAAATTATAGGAGGATGGGGTCGAATTCAAGGCTCCTGGGTATCGTCAAAAGATGCCATTTACTTATTTAAAAAATACTCATTTAAAAATTTTGTGAATCTGACCATACTGACATTCAAAGAAAAAGAGGATGAGCCACTGCCAGTTAAACAAGATGTTAAAAACTACCAAGCAATACAATTTGAGTTTGATGCTGTGGATGAGGTTTCACCTAATTCTTCAAAAAAGGAAAATAAAACTCCAAAATCTCAGAAATTGAAAAATGTTAGTAAAAGCTCGCAAGAAGTGAAAAATAAGAATGGCTACAAGAGAGTTTCTTTAAATCAAATATCCTCAGCAAATTACGATGCAACAGGGTATACTACAAAAAACAACAGTGGTATTTTGGGTACTTTAGATAACAACGTGGTGAAGAATGAAGAAAGCCCATTGAAGATTCGATCGGATAACGAATCAAACATTGCATCTGAATCACCATATAAGAAAATTAAAATTGAAAACGCAAAAGATCAATTTTTTTCTTTTGACACACATAGAGCTGCTTTTCCTGTCATGCAATCAGCAGGAACAAATAGACAACCTAATCATAGCTATCACAATTTAACGGCCACTCCGTACAACTCACAACCCGGAACAGGTCAACATGAACTGTCAACATTTAAAAATTACAGCAAGTCCAATTCATTTCAATTTGGAAGTGACGTCAAAAATAATGGTTCTGTGATCAAAAATGTGGAAAATCCTAGCCAATATAACCATGAATCTACTTCTTCCATAAACTCACCTCTTAATAACAAAGTTCATCATCCAAAAATTATACCAGTTGTTTCTTCTGCGCCGCCAGTTAAGAAACCTAGAATGAATGGTGAAAAATTCAAAAATCTTATAATAAAAGCATTAGAAACAGAAAATGAAAACGATGATATAGTGACTATTTTGCATGCAACCAAATTTCCTAAAAATTTAGATCCAAATTTTCAAGTTGATGAAGAAGGCAATACTGCTTTACATTGGGCAGCAGCACAAGGAAACGTTAGCTTGGTAAAATACTTGGTTGAAGTGTTAAAATCGGATCCTTTTAAATCAAATTTAAAAGGTATGAATTGTATTTCAAAATCTTTATTTTTTGACAACAACTACAAAAATGATAGTTTTCAAACCATTTTGACTTTATTGTCAAATTGTTTAATTATTCAAGATGTTAGTGGAAAGTTGCCGTTACATTACATTGCAGACCTGTGCTCTTTAAAAGTAAAAGATATCAACGTTAGTATTTACTACTTAAATTGGATTTTAAAGTTCTTATCTATAGAAGTTGATGTTCCTATGAAAAAAACTGATGGAAGTAACGAAATTGTAATGACAAGACAAGATTTTTTGAAAAATGGTTTGAACTATCAAGACAGTGACGGAAATACACCATTGCATATATTAGCTGTCAATGGAAATGTTCAGTTGTACAACCATTTCATATCTTTGGGTGCTGTTCCTACTGTACTTAATTTAAAAGGTGAAACGCCCCACATGATCATGTCTAAAGTTTATGGAGAAATGAACAAAAATTTGACACTTAAACTTAAAGATGCTGTTTCTTTGGGATCAGGAACTTTAAATAGCGATGCTTCAGAAAAAGATGTGAGTATTGAGCATTCACAAACAAAACAAGAATCAATTATTTCGGATGAGACGGAGCTACAAGCAAGTTCTGAGATCCATAATAATGACGAGTTTATGAATGACCCTAAGCCACCGATTTTAAAGCTAGAAAAAGATGAAGATGACTTGGAAGGTGGCAACTTCAAAGTGAATAGCACCAATCCATTCAGAAGCTCATCCCAGTCTAATAGCCGAAAACCTACAATCCCTGACTTGAAAAACTATTTCACATATGAGATGAATATGTTCCAGCATTATGAAACCACAGATGGACGGATAGAAAGACCACCTTCAAGAGCGTATTCCAAAAGTAGATCTGAAAAACTAGCACCATTGAATATTTCAAAAATTAACGCAGTTAATAACAATATAATGAAAAGGTCGCCAGATTTAAATGCTGTATTCTTACAAAGAAATAGACTTAATAACCAAAAGATGGTAGATGCCCTAAAGGCTTTCAACGATAAAATGAATGTGACTTATGGAGTCTTAAATAAAATATATGCAGTAAGAGAAAAAAGAATTATAGATTTAGAAAGGAGAAAAAAGACTCTTGATGGAAAGAACCTTTTGATGCATGAACTTCATACTTCCTATGAGATTGAAAAATCAAAGCTGAAAAATTCAGAAACTGATGAAGACATAAAGTTGAATTTGAAGACTATTCATAATGAATGGGAATCTGTTATTCAAGAATCTCTGATAGCACAATTGACACTAAAAACAGCAACAGTGGTCAGAAAAAGTCCTTCTAACAGTGATGAGGAAAGACTGACCAAATTACAAAAAATCGGAGAGTTATTGAGGCTAGATAAGGTTAAAGCAAAGATGTTCAATGCAATGGATGATGGAAAAAACAAGAAAGAAGAGATGACAAGAAAAATGCATATCAGCTTTATAGAGAAGATCATTGCTGAAAAGAGCAAAAACAGAGAAAACTAAATCAAAGTATTTTAAATAGATGAATTATTTATGAGCAGCATTGTAGCTACAATCTTTAATTTAAAATTTTAATTTTATGTTAATTAAAAAAAAATGCTTTAAATAATTTACATTTGCAACAACACAATTAAATAATAGATTGGTATACTACCATGTTGTATAGTTAATTTAATTAAAAAAATATTGTTGTAATTATTAAGATGTAAACAAAATATTAGGTAGTCACGTGACAAAACGTAAACAAATATATAATTCACGTGACCAGCACGTGAAAATCTTTGATTTAAAGCCTTAACACTGATATTAGCTTACTTTTTCAACCAAAAACTTGGCTATCCAAAAAATAAATATCATTTCACTACCCCAAAACCCCAGAAATGGCTTTCAAAACCAACTAACCAGTGTAGTTACCACCGAAATTGCAACATTTAACACCAAAGAATGATCTGCATTACCTTTTTAGGACACATCTCTCAAATACGTTTCTTTTTTTTTTCCCTCTCTGCTATAGAATCAAATAGGAATATATTTGAAACGGCGGCTAAACGTGTTTCAAGAAAAAATGATCCATTTTCGTCAATTCAAACGCAAAAAAGGAAATTTTTTTTTTCATCTTCCTCAGTTTCCTAAATAGGAAAGAATTGCTTTTTTTGAATACACATTTTTTTTTTTCGATTTTTTTACATCGTCTATATTGCCCTTTTAAGATTTGAAAAACACATATAGAGATAGCAATAAATAAAAAGAACCAAGTTAAAAAGTTAACATACTATCAACCTTAGACTTACCGAAAAAGTAATCTGATTCATTATTATAATCATAAAGAAAATGGATCAATTAATTCAACAATTAAACGAACTTTTAACAAAGATTGTCAGTGGACAATCTTTGAAAGAAACAACAGATATCTTACAAAAACAAATATATAACCAACCACAATGTTTAGGAGCTTTAGTTCAATTAGCTTTAACCGAAGGTGTTGATTTATCTGTCAAAAACTTAGCAGCTATTGAATTAAGAAAACAAGTTTTGTTACATTGGGAACAAATCGATGCCAATACTGGTAGCCAAATCAAGGCTTTATTAGTTGAAAACTTATTCAAGATTAAGGAAAAGAATATTAGACACAGTATAGCTAGAGTTGTTGGTGAAATTACTGCTTTAGAATTAGAAAAGAGCAACAACACCGATTTCTTATCTCAAATTTTCCAAGCTGCTGCCAGCACCGACAGTGCTGTTAGAGAAACTGCTATGTACGTTATCGTTACTATTTGTGAAGGTTTCGTTCCAGCTATTTTGTCTTCTTCCTCTCAATTATTTGATTTATTAAGTTTGAGTTTACCAGAATCCGCTGAAAACACCTTAGATACTAGATGTTTAGCCATCCAAGTTTTCAACTTATTAGGTCAAATCATTGAAGAACAAGGACAAGATGTTCCAGCTGATGTCTATCCAAAATACCAATCTTTATGTTCTCCAGTTTTGTTGGTTTTACAAACTGTTATTCAACAAGAAGATGAAGCCAAAGCTCAAGAACTATTTTCTTGTTTAAACGAATTATTAGTCCTAAATAACAAATTAGTTGGTAATGAAATCGTCAATGTTATTAGAGCTTGTTTACAAGTTGCTGGTAACACTGGAATTGATGAAGAAATCAGATGTCATTCTTTAAGATTCTTGACCTCTGCTGTTTCTTACAAGAAGAGTAAAATTATTCAATCTCAATTAGGTGGTGAATTCACTGTTGTTGCCTTAAAGGTTGCCTCTGAAGAAGTTGATGTTGAAGAAGAATTATCTAATGAAGACGAAGCTAACGAAAATGAAGAAAACACTCCATCTCAATTAGCTACCAGATTATTATACTTCATTTGTTCCGAATTACCTCCTCAACAAACTGCTGCTTTGATTTTAAGCTCTATTCCAGATATGTTAAACTCCGGTAATGTATTTGCTCAAAGAGCTGTCTTTACTTCTATCGAAGTTGCCGTTGCTGGTTCTCCAGATTATGTTTTAACCAACTTAGACTCCAAGATCATTGGTAATGTTTTAGAAGGTTTAAAGAATCCTCAACCAGTTGTTCAATTAGCTGCCTTAAAGGCTTTATCTTCTTTAACTTCTGAATTACAAGACGAAGTCACCAAATACTACGAATCTTTTATCTCATTGATTATTCAAATTATTGATAATGCTCAATCTGTTGTTATCTATAGACATGCCACCAAGGCCTTAGATGGATTCTTAGAATTCATGAACTTAGAAGATATTTCCAAGTTCATGGAACCATTAATGGAAAAATTATTCTCAATGTTAGAACACAACCAATCTTCTAAGTTGAGATGTGAAATTGTTTCTGCCATTGGTTCTGCTGCCTTTGCTTCTGGTTCTGCCTTTGTTCCATACTTCAACAAGTCTGTTGAATACTTGAAGAACTTCATTCAAAAATTAGATTCCTTAGAAGGCTTATCTGAAGATGATATTGAACTAAGAGCTTTGACTTTCGAAAACATCTCTACCATTGGTAGAGCTGTTAAAGCTGAAGTTTTCAAACCATACGCTGCTGACTTTGTTAATGCTGCTTACGAAGCCATTTCCGGTGATAACTCTAGAATCAGAGAAGCTGGTTATGCCTTTGTCGGTAATGTAGCCAAGGTTTACGGTACTCAATTCTCTTCTTACTTAGAGTTATTGATGCCAGAAATCTTAAAGACTTTACAACAAGTTGAATATGATATTGATACCGATGGTATGAACTTAGAAGCTTTAGATACTGATGAAATTGCTTCCAAATTCCAAGTTAACACTGGTATTACTTTCGAAAAGGAAGTTGCTACCGCTGCTTTATCCGAATTAGTTGTTGCTACTAAAGAAGCCTTCATGCCATATGTTGAACAAACCTTGGCTGTTTTAGTTTCTGAAGTTGAAAACACCTACGGTTTGAAAGAAGCTTTCATCACCTCTATCTGGGCTGTTATTTCCGGTGTTATCAACACCGCTGTTCCTACTTTGAAGAACAATGCTCCAAAGGGTTTACCTCAAGAATCTTACATTCCAGCTAACATTTTAGCCTTTGTTGAAACCGCTAGAGAAACTACCTTATCTTCTTTACCAGATGAATATGAAATCTCTATTGTTATTTCCATGTTAGAAAATATCACTGAAGCCTTAAACAATTACGGTTCTATCATTTTATCTAGTGGTAATGGTGATCATGCTTCTTTAGATTTATTATGTTCTCAATTAGTTGAATTATTACAAGGAAAGCACTTATGCCAATCATTAGACGAAGACTTTGGTGATGATGAAGATGCTGGTTTAGCTGATTTAGATGCTTCTGAAAGTGATGGTTTATTGACTAATGTTGTTTTGGAAACTTTAACTGCTTTATCCAAGGCTTTATCTGTTTCTGAATTCTCCAACATCTTCACCTCTTTACAAAACCAAATTGTTTCTTTGATGTCTTCTGGATCAAGAGCCAAGAGAGCTTCTGTTATCGGAACTGTTGCTGAAATCTGTATGAACCTAGGTCCAGAAAACCCATTCTTAAGTGTCTTATTAGAACACTTCATAAACAAGTTGAGTACTGATAAGTCCTTAGAAGTCAGAGGTTACGCTGCTTACGGTGTTGGTATCTTAATCAAGAATGCAGTCAACGTCGATGTCACTCCAGCTTACCAACCAATCTTAAAGAGCTTATTTGAAGTCATGTCTGTTTCTAATGAAAAGAAACCAGATGAAAACACTACTCAAGAAGTCATTGATAGATGTATTGCTAACTGTTGTGGTTGTTTGGCTAGAATGATATTACATAACGAAACTTTAGTTCCATTGAGTGCTACTATCCCACCTTTACTAAAACAATTACCTTTAAAGGCTGGATATGAAGAATACGAACCAATCTTCGAAGTTCTATTGAACTTATACTCCAAGAACGATCCAGTTATTTTGGAAAGTAGTGATTTAGTTGCTGCTGCCTTAAACAACGTCTTCTCCTTAGATGCCGAAAGATCCAAGTTATCTGAAAACACCACCATTGGTAGAGACTTAAGTGTTGAAAAATTGAAACAATTCACATCCGATGAAATGAGAGCTAAGGTTGTTTCTTTAGTTCATTTCTTGAAACAAAAATATCCACAACTTATTGCTGCTCATCCTGCTTTGAGTAGTTTATAAGCTAATGATAGAAAACAACTGTGGGAATGTTTCATGCTGAAACATGTATATATGCAATTATAACAATAAGAAATTGATTATTAAGAATAAAAGAATGTGTGTGTTATTTTTAAAAAAAAGAGCCTCTTGTTAACTATGCTGTAAAACTGACTCTGGTTGTATTTTCTTAAAGATTTGGTTTAAATGTCATGCTATGGACTCTCTAACAAGCTCAGGAATAGTAGTTACAAGGGAAAGATCTACATGAGGTTTGCTATACTGGTATTTGAAGCTCAACGATGGGATTTACGAAAAGAAAAAAAAAAGCCAGATCTGTATGAAGTTTCCTGAGCTAGTAAAAGGAGTTCACAACATACCTAGAAGAAACCATGTTTTCAGATCATTTTGTTTCATTACAATCTCATATAAACCAAAGTTTCAATTGCACTGGTGCCTGCTCTTCAAAAACTACAAACTTTCAACAGCTCAAGTTTACTAAAAAAACCCCCCAGCCTTCTTACCAATTTGATACTATTACTCTCTACAAACTTAGCAACTTAACAGAGCTTGACCTCTATATCACGTTCTTGTACAGTGACGTTGTCTTCAAGCCACTTCCATAAGCTACTAAAGCGTTATATGAACGTTTTTTTTCCCGTACTGAATTTTCCAGTATGCTCCCTTCGTTACTCTTTCTTTTTTAAAATAAAGCTATATGAAAATTTTTTCCTTGCTATAGAACGTTTAAACAGACCAACAAACAGATATAAAGAACAGATTCTGTAGTTTATAGATAGAAATTATATCTTTGAATTGTTTTTTTTATCATGAGTGAAAAGATTGAAAACAAAAAAGCGGAGATAGTGGGAAAATCCGAGAAAGATGAGATTAAGATCGTTGAAAAACCTTCTTTAACAGCATTTATCTACAACAGTTTATTTACATATGAATACATCATTTTTGTTGCTGTTATAGTGGTAATTTTTGAATCTTTTTTGTTGAAGAAAATTATAGCTACAGTTGCTTACACAAACATTGATTACAAAGCATACATGGAACAGATCAGATCAGTTGTACAAAATAATAACTATCAATATGATACAATTAGAGGAGATACTGGTCCTTTGGTCTATCCAGCAGGCCATTACTGGATTTTTAAGTTTTTAAGGGACTTGACAATCAATTGGAAAAACAATGACGATGCCTATGGGGTTGAAAGAATCGGTGAAGGCCAAGAAGTTTTTAGAGTTTTATACCTGATCACCCTAGTATTATCTTTTTTGGTATCCCTGGCAAGTGGAGGTGTGTATCCAGCATTAACAGGTTTATTGGCTTGTTCTTATAGATTACACTCCATCTATGTTTTGAGATTATTCAATGATTGTTTCACAACATTTTTGGTTTTATTGAGTATTCTATTACTAGTGTCCATCAAACTTATGAGTGATGTAATTATTGATGAAGGAAAGAGAAATAAGTTGGACGAAGAGTTTGTAACTGATGATGCTTCAAACTTTTCTTTGTTAATTAGTTTCTGCGCAGTATTCATCTACTCAGCAGCAATTTCTGTAAAGATGAATGCTTTGTTGTATTTACCTGCTGTTCTTTTTGTTTTATGCTGGTTAAATTATTCAGGAAAGATGTACTTCTTAAGAATCTCATCCTTGCTAGCTTTTGGTATTGCTGAACAATTCTTAATCGGGTTACCATTTATCCAACAAGACATGAAGGCTTATTTCTCAACAGCTTTTAACTTCAAAAGAAAATTCATGTACATTTGGTCTATAAATTGGCAATTTATTGATCAAGATGTCTTCAACAGCGATATGTTTGCTTCAACTTTGCTGATCTTACATGTAATGACCTTGTATATCTTCATTGATAAGAAGTGGTTAAGTCCGATAAAAAGAGCCAACGGAGATAAGAATTCCATACAGTTACTAATACAAATAATCAAAGATAAAACCACTAAAACCAATGTCATCCAGATGCCTGATTTGAAGTTGGAGCACATGATCTACATTTTGAGTACATCAAATTACATTGGGTGTGTATTTTCAAGATCATTGCACTACCAGTTTTTATCATGGTACCATTGGTCCATCCCTGTGATGCTATCTTATGGGTTAAAAACGAAGAACAAGAACGACAGCACCAAGAAAAAACTCTTCAAAATCATATTAGCATTCGTTTGGTATGGTTTACATGAACTTTGCTGGAATATTTACATGCCAAAATGGTGGTCATCTTTGTTGCTAACCTCATTAAACTCTTTGCTGCTAGCACTTGTTTACGTCAATTACGATTAAGCCTCCCTGAAAGGTCACGTTCAGCCCCTCCTATAAGATAAGCCAAAATATTAGTATCTTTTTTCGTACCGCAGGCGAAGGTTTTTAAGTAACGTGCCTAGGGTCGGAATTGAAAATTTTTTAATTATTTTTTTTTGGCGCTTATAAGAAAATATACATAACAAGGATTAATTTTCATATATATTAAAGGCTAATTCTATATAAGAACACCTATCAAATAGAGACAGAGCTTAATTTAAAGGTGAACAGGAATCAATAAAGGATTTATTTTCATTAGGATTGCTTAATTTTGTTATTTTTAAACACAGATTTTTGTTGTAATTGGATAATTCAAACTTAAAACCTTGGTCTTTTTTTTTTTTTTTTAAAGGAAAAGAATTAAATATACACAACGTCAACAGTATGGAGAACGAGGATTTGAAGTACCCTATGGGTAGCACAAATAGAGTGAATAAGATGTATAATACCAACAGCAATAATGCAAATGGCAAGCAAGGGAGTGCGAATCAAGGCACATCTTTCAACAATACAAGTAGCCAAGGGAATAAAAAAGTCAACTTCAACCATAATGTTAAAAATGCTAATTTAAATGAACAACAACTGTTTAATACCTTTCAAAACGGGTTTCTAAGAAATGCCACAAACTTCAATATTGGCAATGTTTACATGAATGCAGATGAACAAGAGAACGAGTTACTTTCTTTGGTTTTGAAAACACCGGATCAATCAAAAGCTTTGTTGAATATATTCATTAAAGATTTTTTGGATAAATCTGGGATGTCCAAAACTGGGAAGATATTTGAAATGGAACAAGGTGGTGAAATCAAACAGGATTATGACTTTTTAATAGACATGGAGAGAAATTCCATTAATGATGCTTTGGAAATAAAACGTTCATTTTTGAATGAATGGTGGCAGATTTTTTGGGATGCTTTTAATGCCAAGGCTCATAAGAATGGTTCAAAGATTGCACAAGAATATTACTCTTTTAACATCAGCAGAAAAAATTTGGATTTTCTTTGCAGACAAGCGTCTATGAAGGCTGCTTTTGAACAACAAATATTAGAGAAAAAAGGTGAATATCAAAAAGAAGCTTTTAAACAACAGGCCGGAAATCCTTTAGGATTCAATCCATTTTTTGGTGCAGGTTTTGAGAGTTTCCAAAATCCATTACAACCACAATCAGGTTCCCAGCAACAGCCAAATACATCACAAAGCATATCAAATCCGAGATCCAATGAGTTTCAGTACTCACCTTCAAAACATGGGAGTTTTGAAGGGGTGGCTTTGAATAACGCTGAAGTATTGTATAAAATACAGGAACAACAGCAAATAATGCAGCAACAAAGTAGACAATGGAATAACGATGTGGAGTTTGGAGCAAACAACAACCCACCAAGACAAGCCTTTTCATACAACTCTGCTCAAGGATCTCCTGCAACCAATGTTGGCTTGAAAAACGAAAGATCCTTTGCGGATGATGACAACCTGAACATTGCCGATAATACTAACGGATATGATATTATGGGGAATGCTGGTGATTATGGGAATATCAGCCATGGCGGAACCAATAATATAGCTAGAAACAACAATGCTAGTGGAAACTACAAAGGAAACACAAGAACAAACATACAAACTCAACAAATGGTACAGCAAAGATTGAATAAAATAACTCCGCTAATAAAGCAAAACGAATACTCTCCAATGCCAAACAACGGTATGATGAAGGTAAAAAACGGTAACAGCAACGCTACCACGCCGTTGAGCAACGTACAGAATAATTATTTCAACAACCCTGGCAGTGCTATGTCCACCAACAGCAATTCTGGGCTAAAAAACATCAACGAGAACGATATGATCATTCAAAACAGCTCCACTAGTAACGGCTTGAACTCATATATCTCTGCCTATGATGAGCAGTTGATATCAATGGAGCAAAGATTAATGGGTAATCGTTCAAATAAAAACGGCTCATCAACCAATCCCGGTAGCAAAAGCGCCAGCTAGTATTGCCATATGTAAAATATCTATCTCCGTTTTTAAGTAATCAAACAGTGTGCATCCCTCCGTATAAAAAAAAAAAAGCGTGTATCGTCACTATCTCCATTTTACTACGGGGTTCAAGGGCAAAATGAATAAAATTGCGAGGCATTATTATTTATCCTTTTCTCTCCTGTTTTTTGATAACAATACGAAGGAACTTCCGCGTGACTTTTCTTCTCCCCCCCAAAATCGTGTTAGCCAGCGATGCGGCTAGTATATCTCTTATTCAATTTCATCGCGTACAAAAAAAATGAATAAAATTCAAAGACCTTTTAAAAATTAACCAGTGTTTTTTTTTATCGCCCTTTGATAGCATCTGGATCTACAATCGCATAAATGAATATAAATAGGCCTATATCTGTGTAATTCCTTTTTTTAAAAAGCTAATTAAATATGAATATATTTCAGTATTATATAGATATCCCTTAGTTTCAACAAATATGGTAACCTCATTCATGTCACATCTCATCGCTAAATTTCTTTTTTTTTTTGACAAAAAAAGAAATAATAAGGAGATCCTCTAAGTTGTATTAGTTCTTCTTTTCAATTTCATTTAGAATTATACATCATCTGGGCTTGAAACTATATTCATAAAATTTGAGATATTAAGAATTGTTGATTATATAAATACAGGAGTGAAAGAGTTTACAAAAAAAAATATATATAAAATCAAAAAGTTAGAAGAACTCAACGATACTTGAAGAAAAAAAATAGAATAAAGACCAATATCCACACTACAATGTCAATTCTTGAAGTTATTTTGAAGAAACTAGAGATTCCTGAATCTAAGAGAACTTCAAACTCTGTTCTTAGAAACAGAGATTTACTACCAATCCCAAAAAACCATCAAACTTGGGGATTTTTCTCTAACTTCTCTTATTGGGGGTTGCTTTCATTTCAAATAGGTACATATTCTGCTGCTTCTTCTGCCTCTAGTATTGGTATGTCTTATGGTAACATCATTTTGGCCTATTTTGTAGGTGATATTATTACTCTTTTATTCACCATTGCTAACTCTTACCAAGGTTTGAACTATAAAGTCGGTTATACCCTAACCCAAAGATTCGTTTTCGGTATTTACGGATCTGGTTTGGGTATTTTGATCAGAATTTTGATGTCCATCGTCAACTATGGGTCCAATGCTTTCATGGGTGCGTATTGTGTCAACTTAATGATTGAATGTATCTGGCCCCAATATTTAAACATGAAGAATACCTTATCTTCCTCTGTTGCTATGTCTACTAAAGAATTAATTGGATTTTTAATTTTCCATTTATTATGTGTCTTTGCATACTACATTAAACCATACAGAATCAACCATTTATTGAACATTTCATCTTTCTTGTGTATGGCTTCTTTCATTGGTTTAGTATGTTACTTGACTCACAAGGCTGGTGGTGTTGGTTCAGGATTCTCCGGATCTTCTCAAACCATCCACGGCAAAGAGTTTGCTACCCAATTTGTTTACATGGCTTCTTACTGGTTCGGTTCTGTCTCTCCAGGATGTGTTAACCAATCTGATTACTCAAGATTCTGTAACAATCAATTTACTATGAACTTAGGTATTGCTCTGGGTTTATTGATTCCTACTACTGTTGTTCCTATTATGGGTGTTGTAGGTACATCTGCTGCTATGAAGGCTTATAACGTCGATGCTGAAGATGTTTGGCAACCATACCAAATTTGTGAATTAATTTTGAATGACCATTACACCGCCAAGGCTAGATGTGGTATTTTCTTCTGTGGTTTATCTTGGACTTTATCTCAATTAGCTTATAACATTTCCTCATGTGGTGTTCCAGCCGGTTTCGATGCTTCAGGTGTCTTGCCTAAGTACATTAACATCTACAGAGGTGCTATGGCCTGTGCTGTTTTAAGTTTCGCTTGTCAACCTTGGAACTTCTTCAACTCTTCATCTACCTTCTTGACTGTCATGTCCTCCTTTGGTGTTGTTATGACCCCAATCTTAGCTATTATGATCTGTGATAACTTCTGTATCAGAAAACAAAAGTATTCTGTCACTCAAGGGTTTGTCGTTCATGGTGATTATTACTTCAGTAAAGGTGTTAATTGGAGAGCTGTTGTTGCTTGGGTAGTTGCCACTGCTCCTGGTTTACCAGGTATTTACTACCAAATTCATACCCCTGAAAACCCTACAACTGCTCAAACTGGTATCATGAACTACTTCTACGCCAATTGTTTCACTAGTTCCTTGCTATCATTCTTCTTATACTGGGGTTCCTGTTTAATCTGGCCAGTTCAACAATCTATTCCTGATGATAAAGATTATTATAATGCATTCTCAGCTGAAGATGCTAGAAAGAGAAATATGATTCCATACTGCGAATTAACCGAGGAAGAATTACAATCCGTTGGTATGTCCAAGAAACACGATGACGACGATGAAGATACTTCATCCACTGACGTTGCATCTGTTGATGAACTGAAAAAATCTGAAGAAGGTGTTATAGAAGAAAGTGTTTCTATCAATTCAAAAAAAACTAGCAACCCTAATACCTCCGAAGATGAAGTTCCATCCAATGAGTATGGTTCCATCAAATCAGATGGCGTTTACGGTAAGTTGAACAAGCTGACCAACAAAATGAAACAAAAACTAAATATCTAATACCTTAATACGACTTTTTTATATACCACTTTTTCTTTTAATGAACTGTTTTCATTATATGTTTCAAACGTTTGATAATTCTATATCAATATTGTTACATGATTTGCATCTTGATTAATCACGTGATTATTATTATTCAGCGACCAAAATTTTGCCTTGGAAAACTCAAAAAAAAAAAAAGTGCTTATAATGCTCATGTAGAATTCAATTCCTTGAAAAATTATCCACTATTGATTTTAATTTAATGGATTTCATGTTGTCAACACAGATATGAAAGACCAATAACGACATTAAAAAAACAATGTTTGGAGGATTTGGTAATGGACAGCAAACAAATTCTTTGTTTGGTGGTTCGAATAGTCAGCCACAAAATACCATGACCGGTGGGTTTGGACAACAAAACGTTAATGCTTTTGGGTCTTCCCCAAGCAGTTTAAGTTCAGCAAGTAACCCAATGCTTCAAAGTGGTTCTATAAGCATACCTATTTTACCTAATGAAATAAGTCTTGACAATGGACATACAGATTCAATAACCAATGTGCAATTTTCACCAGTAAATCAATCACAATTCATGTCAAGTTCATGGGATGGGTTTGTACGTGTTTGGGATTTTTCCACAGGAACTATAAACAAATTTTTGGAATTCAATCACACAGGAAATGCACCAGTATTGAGTTCTTTATACAGCACAGATGGTACAAAAATACTGTCAGGTGGTGCTGATGGTATCATTCATATCTACGACATACAAACAAGAAGCTTGCAAACACTGGCAACGCTGAATTCACCTGTAGCGTTTTTGAAGAAGGCTATTATAAACGGAATGGAACTGATTATATCAGGTTCTTTTGACAATGTTATTAATTATTGGGATATTAGAACACTTAATGCAACACAAGCCTTGAGTAGCTTGCAACTGCCAGATAAATTATTCTGTATGGACGCAAATGATAGTGGGATATTGGTTTGTGGGTGTGCGAACAAGAACGTTCATTTGATTAATTTAGCACAACCTAATATGATTTTCAAAACAACTCAAATAAACTTGAAGCACCAACCAAGAGGATTGAAGTGTATACCTGGAAACCAAGGGTTTATAATTGCTTCTGTTGAAGGTAGATGTTCTGTTGTTTACTTTGATGACGCTGTGCATAAAAAAGATGGATTTACATTCAGATGCCATAGACAACCCCAAAGAACCTTTAATCCATTGAACTTGACCACAAGCACACTGGGAAATCTGCCTTCCAATTACAAAGGGTCTTTTGTATATGCTGTCAATAGTGTTGAGATACATCCAAATTACGGCACACTAGCAACATGTGCATCTGATGGTGTTATAAGTTTTTGGAACGTGAGAGAAAGACATAGAATTAAAGGTCTGCCTACTGCCAACTTCCCTATAGTAGCATCCAACTTCAATGCCAACGGTTCGTTGCTAGTTTATGCATTGTCGTATGATTGGTCATATGGAAGTGCTGGAAGTAAACCTAACAATCCTGTTGTCATAAGAATACATCAGTGTACTGATGAAGAAGTCAAAGAGAAGAAGAAATAGTTCTATATATTGCTTAATGCTCTGCTTGTTTCAATTATAAACTTTTATAATAAGCATAATCCATGCTCTATAAACTTACTCTTATATCCGAGGTCACGTTTTTTAGTGGAAAATTTTTCTTCTCCTAAATTTGTCCGTAGCAAAGCTGTTTCAATTTCTTTCTTTTTTTTTTTTGGCTGTTGGCGAAGAACGTCGATGAAGCTATATAGGTATTCAATATTGGAGTTAAATAGTTGATGATCTTAAGGATTACTAATGAAAATACCCAAGGAAAGACTGAAAAATAATAACATTTTTTGTTTTGAATAAACAAAAACTTATTGCAGTTTTGATTGGGATTCTTTGTTGCCAGTTTAAAGTTTGATTTAACTCATCTCTACACTATTACTTGAACCCCCCCCAGTAAGCACCAATCATCTTTCTTGACATTTTATAGACAAAAAACCATTAACTAAACATAAAAACTTTAGTTATTATACATTACTTTTTAATTTAGGAATAGTACAATCAACAAAATATAGCATTTTCTTTTTTATTGATTGTTACTTATAGGAAACAAAAAAAAACACACAGGACTTTTATTTTGATATAAACAAAATAGAATCACATTGAATTATACTTAGGAATACAGAAGAACTGATTTTTATTAATAAAATCTTTTTATTTATTTTAGGGATCAACATATTTGATTAAGAAATACAGAAAAAAACAACGAAAACGCAAATTTGTTTTCAAAATTAGGATATAAATATAAGAATAAAATAGAACATAATGCCATTAAGTATTAGAAGAACTGCATTTCTTTCACAACTTGAAGATATGCAAGCTTATATAAGCCAGTACGAAGAAGTTAAAGGGAAGCAAGAACAGGTGCAACAAGAAAATACAATTATAGACAAAAACATCAATCAAAATAAGCAACAGAACCAGTACTTGTACAATCAACAAAGTTCAAATGACTATGTAAACAATTTCTTAGTACCACCAACTTTGAATGGTTATAATGACGTATCTAAAGCATTTCCATTAAACAACCAAACTTATGGATACAACTCACAAAACATGTACTATCAACAAGCACCTCAAGTAGATCCAAATCAAAATGGGTTCATGAATGTGGGATATAACGGATATTACAATCCACAAAGCTTGTACAATGAGTATTATAAAAATTTTGACCAAAACATTGCTCAAGGAGGAATGACTAACAATAGTACAGGATCTACTGTAGTACAATCAACTTCACCTTTAAGCTACAACTATGGAAATACTATGCAATACCAACAATTCATGAAACAAGATAACGGAGATAATGGATACTACATGAATAACCAGTTTTATCAAAACAGTTATCAAAAGGGAAATAATCAACTTTGGAAACCAGATGGTGGCTCCAGTGTTTGGTCGTAATCCATTATTTACAAATATTTAGTATATATATAACAAGTGTTCTACTATTCTTTCATTTTTAGATTACTTTTCAAACCTTTTTATTATATCTTCCTTTTTGGATAACAACTTGTTTTCAATAAGTTCTCTTATGTTTTCTGGATCTACTCTATTTTCAGTCAACTCCAAACCCTTTTTGATACCTGCATTAACAAAGTTATTAAAACTAACGTGGGCTCTTGGTGTCCATGTGTTTATGTCTTTTTTCAGTATTTTTACAATCTTTGTCATATCAAATCCCTCAATGGCACCTTCAAATATCTCATCTTTAGTTTCTTCATTAAATTCATTAATATCAATTTTTTGCAAGTTGTTTTCTATAATCAATTCTTCCCATTTTGGATTTTGAATTCTTGTTGTCAATGCATATGTCAATAGATTAGCAACATTAGGAGAGGTTATCAATGCATTTTTGTTTATAATATTAACTAAATCTATGATGCATTCATGTGAAAACAAGTTTTCAAATTCATCAAATGACATGTTTAATTGTTCATTTTGTAAGAATATCAAAATATTGTTTATAAACAAATTGTTCAATGCCTTAATGTTTTGATTTGGCCCACTCAAATTGTATAAGTACTTATTAGCCATAGTTTGGTAGTAGTTGGATATTTTTAAAGTTCTTTCCAATTGGCTAGCTTCAAATTTAAAAAGACTTTTTATGTGTTTTTCAGAGACATTGTAAGGTGAACTTCTCAACTTGTAGATTTCTTCATCAATGTTAAATGGAATCTCGTTCTTTACTTCTTTCAAAAAGTTATCAGTAAATCTCAAAGGTTTCAATTCATTATCCGGCATGAATCTATAATCAACAACTTCATTTTTGTCTCTTAACGGAAAGGTCTTTTCACTATCCCAACTTCTAGTTTCTTTAAAACCTTTATTGCCTTTCTTTAAATTTTCAACTTGTCTGTTATACTCAAATTTCAAAGCATTTTCTATTGCAGATGGAGTAGGTAAATTTTTCAACTCTGCTATATGGTGATCGTTGACATTGATGTTAACATCAAATCTCAAATTACCCTCTTCCATATCACCTTTACATATCTGCAAAAATCTTACTATTTGTTGATACTTGTTAACAAAGGATAAAACTTCTTTAATATTTTCAAAATCAGGTTCAGTCACTAACTCAATAAGTGGCACATTGTTTCTGTTGCAGTCTATCTTCAGTAGTCCCTTTTGTTCATCATTCTCTAAATCATCAAAGTCTTTCAAAATTGTCTTGGCTGTATCTTGTTCAATTTGAAGAGTGCTCAGTCTTATTATCTTTTCGTCATCATCTATTCCATCTAAAAATTTGGTTAATTTTAGGTGTCCAGCTTTGGCTAATGGATCAAACTTCTGTGTGATCTGGTAACCTTGTGGATTATCTGGATACATATAATGTTTTCTGTCGAACTTTGAGTTTTTGTTGATATTTTCAAACTTCAAGTAGGATGCCAATTTCAAAGCTTGTTTCAAAACTTCATAGTTGAACATTGGCTGTTCCCCTGGAAACGCCAAATCGTAGTTATTCACCAAACTGTTTGGTCGGTCCATATATTTGAAAGAATCATTCTTCGAATTTGAAAATAACTTGTGAGCACTGTTCAATTGGGTATGCACTTCAATCCCACATTTAAGCTTGTATTCGGGCAAATACTTAAATTTCTGCTGAGATCCGGAAAGCAGCACCTTATTCGGCTTAATCATTATTCAATTATGTGTAGAAATCTGTTGGTTATTGGTGTGGAACTTTTATAATTTGTCAATTTCAAATAGTGTATATATGCTATTTTCTTCGATGAACGTATCCGTGAAATTTAAAAGCATATATATATATATTTTTTTCACAATGAACTAGTAATGAAGTATCCCAGGCTTAAAGCCGACGCTACTACACTCTCTTTTGACAGCGAACAAAGCTATAAGATATACGGTATTATTTATTTCTTGCCAAAGATGGTAATGGTGCCAGTTGGAAACGTTATTGTTTTGATTTTCTTTGAATTTGATTTGAAAGTTTCTGGGTTTTGCTGTTCATTTGCATCGTCTTCGGTATTAACAGATTTTATCAGCTCCGGTATGCTGTAAGACTCGGTCTTAATGACTTCTCGCTTCAAAGACGGTTTATCTTGCATTATAAGATCATGAGTCTTTGATAAAGAATCTTTCTCAGCAGACTCAGCTGAAGATAGTTGAGTTGAGAAAGATCTTTTTGAGAAATTGTTTTCTTGAGATGAAAAACTTCTGGTTTTACCTAAAAACTGGCCTAATTTATTGACCCTATCGATCAATTCCTCTCTATTTCCTTTCTGTTTCTTTTTAACAGGAGAGCTGTTGTTAAACACAATCTCAGAATCAATTATAGCACTTGTTTTGGTTGGTGACTGGATAATCTCACCAGGCTTTTGTTGCGTGCTAACTCTTGGTCTTACAGGACTTGAAAGAATATCTTTGTACTGTTCAGGTTTAAAAACATAACTTCCTATTTCTTCCAAAATCTCAGACTTGTGTTGTATAGTAGCATTAATTATATCATCCTGATCATCAAAAACTTCAAGATCACTTTCCATGACAGGGTTTAATTGTTCAGACTTTTTTTCAGAAAAATCAACAATCATGTGATTTGGATGGTTATTCAAAGATATTTCATGTACACCAGAATCTAGTGACTCGATAAAGTCTGCTTCATTTTCCTTGACCAACTCTCTTTGAACCACAGCTTCAGTCTGGTCATTAACTGCAACAATTTGTTGAAATTTTGATCCAAAATACTTGCTTTGGGAATAACTAGTACTTTTGGCAACTGCCGTGGACAACAATCTTCTTTTCTCCACCTTGGCTTCAAGTGAAACACCAACAGGTTCAGTAACTGATCTTTTAAAGCTGATTTTTCTATTAGGTAAAATAACCTTAATCTCTTGGTTTTTAAACAAATTCATGATGTTTTCTTTATTAAACTCAGTCACTTCCAACAATTCATCTGTAACAATATTATTTCTTATAGCAAATTCTCTATCAGTCCATTTAACCAAATATTTGTACCGTAATTCACCCAAACTAAACAACTTTTGCATATCATGGTCAATTTCTTCCAAATTATTCAAAAAAGATATAGTTGAATCTGTTTTTGCAACTGAACCCAAATATTTGAATAATGAAATATCGGCATCTTCTGGCAACTCGTTTAAGGTCATCATTTTTTCTTTTATGGGATCAAAAACAAACATGTATTGAAAACATGCAAGCGCTCTATAATAATCCTCCAAATAACCTTCTGGAATTGGGTTTACTAGCGTAGGCTTATTGGCCTTCTTCTTGAAGTATTCTGTTTCCACAGCCTTCAAAATCAATTCAACATCAAATTCAAACTCTCTTAACAAGTTGTATGCTTTAATCAAACCAATTTGGTATAATCCAGGTGTATAATCACAGCCAGATAAGCAAACTAGCTTTATTAATTCTACCTGACTGAAATTTTCTATATCTAATTTGGGTATACCTTTAGCATTAACATCCTCCTTTAAACGATGGAATTGAGACCTATCAACTAATTGGCAAGTTGCTCGATCAAAATCCATCTTTGTGTACAATCTTTCACACCCAAATATAATCAAGTCAGAATCTTCGGATATTATACCATCAACTATTCCTTGCTTCTCCAAGTAAACCATTTGCGAGTCAGCTTCAAAAGGGGCCACTATGTATGGAATTTTGTAATTTTTGCACACATTGATCCAACTCTTACACATTTCTGGAGTAACAGAGGCCGATCTAGCGTAGTGATCTCTTGCTTTGAAATGTTGATTTGCCTTTTTGTATTGTTCTGCTTTTATTCTGTTGTTTAAACGTTCTACACGTCTTTTGTCATTGGTTCCTTTCTTTGCTTCCAAACTGTTCCCATCAAATACCATGAAAATCTGAATTCCAAATGATTGCAAAATACCTATTCTTTTTTCCAAAAAATTTATATAGTTGTCTGTAGGTTTACCTAAACTCAATTCTTCAGGACATGTGAAAACCGACTTGTGAAGCCATGAAAACCCATCTACTGCTAGTATTTTCCCAGACAAATCGCCAAAACCAACTGGTCTAGTCGCATTCTTAAGACAAGGTAAAAACGAATTAATTCCCATTAGATTATTACTTTATCTCTGTATTTGGTGATATTGATTCGCAAATCGTACAGATTGGCTCTCTTCTTTGGTATAGACAACACTGGTTTATAAGACGTAGTTAGCCCATATATATATAATGATTTCAAATCATATTTTTTTTTAAAATAGTGAAAAAAAACGTGAGTGAAAAAGACGCGTTATATTAACATCTAGATCAGCTCTTAGGTATATGTGGTTTATATAGGATATTCTTGTTAATCTTCTTAATGTTGCTGGAGAACCATGGCGGCAAGTCGGTGTTGTTAGCAAAGGAAAGATCATCTTCTTTTGAAGAAAAATTTTCTGTCTTTACGGCGTTTTTGTTATACAAATCGGTGTTTGTACATGCCATTATTTTGTTTCTTAGTTTTCGTTCTGTTTTTGAAAATTCACTAGCTCTAGTGTTTAGTGAGGATATGGATACTTTGTTTGATTTATTATAATTTTTCAGTTTTTTTTCAACTCTATTTGGTTTGAATTGTGAGGATGTTAGTGGCTTTGCAAAAGATGCCAACTCAACGTATACATCAGATATATTCTCTTTGTTGGTTACGGCTACACATTGATTTCCTAAGTAATCGATTTCGTTCTGATTTGAGTTGTACAAATCATCATTTAATATTGAACACTCATTTAAACTGCATTCTTCTTTCATACACCAGTACTTTAAGTCAAAATCAACTTCTTCTTGGACATCCATGATGGTACTTAAAAAGTTCCACTGTGGCACTGGTGAATTGAAATCTCCTGCCATTTTGTAGCTTTTTTTTAAAAAATCGTTATAGACTATGCTTAAAAAACATTCTTGTCTTATATTTCCTTTGGACAAATACTCTTTACTTTCGAAAATTTCCATCTCAAACAAAAGATATCTTCTCAAGAACGAATATGCAGACTCTGTTGATAGATTAAGTTGCTTGTAGTACTTTAAAAAGTTTTTACAAGTAGAGTGATTACAAAAGCTATCCAGGTTTTTGAGTATTGTTTCTAGTCGATATTCCTGCAAAGCGATATTTTTGGAGTTTAAAAATTTTGTTCCATTTGTAAGTGTTTTGTTCATTTGTATTGGCTTTATTACATTTAATTTACTCAAATTTTCATCACTTTTATGGGCACTTTCAAGTTTGTTAGTTAAGAGTAAGAAGTTACTGTTGTCGTTCTTGATCTTTTCTTGAAAAATGTTATTTGCTTGATCGTTTGATATTTCTAATAGAGTCTTCAGTTTGGTTTCTTCTTTAGCTTCATTTTTGAAATTTGTGAACAGATTTTTAGTTGTTGGAATCTCAAATGTAGGTAACTTACTCAATATACTAGTATCTGACTTTGAAATTTGATCAATACTAACATCATTGTTTATCTTCTGTTGAATTTCAGCATCTATAGTCTTTACAGAATTTCTTTCTTTTATTTTTTCTTTTCTAATATCAATATTAGTATCTCTGGTTTTTATAGCATTAAGGATTTTGTTTCTATCTGAACTCTTGCTCATAGTTTCGAAAACATTGTCTTCGAAAATACTAACTTTTTTGGGGTTGGTTAAACTAAGGCGTGGCATTTGCTTAAGTTGTGACACTGAAGAACAGTAGTTGTTAATATTTAATGATTATTTCAAACGTGTTAAAAAAAAACAAAGATATTATTTGTTGTTAAAGATAGTTTAAAATAGAGACAAGTGGCTACTAATATGACGTGATGTAGATTGAATGATCGTCTTTTGCTCTTGAGAAATTGATTAAAACTTCACAAGCTATGCTTTCTTGAAGATATGTCACGTGCGTAGCTGTTATTAATGAAGTAGCGCCTAGGGTTGTCAGGATTTCAAAGTGTTAGTTCAGGATCATCTTTTATAGTAGTACAGTTGCTAGTATACTATTTAAAATGCGTTGATAAGTAGTATATGCTTGTTTATATAGGTAGAGTCCACTTTTGTGCACGTCAATTCATAGCTACTTTTGTGTCATTCCTGTTTGTTGGATTCTTATATCCGATGTGTAAACATACATTTTATTGCGCGTTTGTACACGTGACTCAAGCAACACATGCACGTAACTCAAGCAACACATGCACGTGACCCAAATATTACATGCACGTGACCTGCATTTTTGCGTTGCAAGTAGAGCGTTGCCACGGCTTCATTCTCACTGCTAATACCAATAGCAGCATCAAATCACGCAATGTACATATACCAACATCCAGTCAAACTCACCCACAGACTCCAAATAGGTGCTACCTCCGACCGTCGGAGATATTCCACCATTCCCAGTAAACACAGCTGTATACAAAAAAAAAAAAAAAAAAGAAACGTGAATGTACCCTTTTTTTCATCATCAAAGCTTTCAACCTTTACAGAAATAAATCCGAAAAAGGTAACCCGATTCTAGCTACCGCACCAGGGTGAAAATTTTTTAGGTGTATCGCGGGAGAGCCTTGCCTGTGTATTATACAGCATATTGTTGTTCCTACTGGGTGTTATTTCTACCTATTTGTTTACCTACTAGTATTTTTCAGTATAGAGTAGGATTTAATGAAAATTTTTAATTTTTTAAAAAATATTAACAAATTTAAAAAGCCCCAGTAGCCCAACGACTTAAACAGACGTTAAATATGTCTAGCAGATACTTCCCAGCGAGTGAATACAACGACAATCATCTATTTGGGATGACATCAGGAAAAATTACGAAGCCACAACCAAGTACAAGAATGAGCACATCATCGAATGGAAGTAAAGGAATAAACACGACTTCTTTCAATCCGAACATTTTATCCAACAACATAATGAATGGGTTCGATGTTAGTAGGTTTGGATTCGGTATGTCTTTAGAACAACAACTTTTAGTGAACATGAACAACAATTTAGGCAAGGTGATGAATGATATGACATCAACAAAATACATAAACGAAAAAGCTCCTTTAGAGTTGGCTTCAGAACATGTTGATGCTTTGATCAAGTATGACAATTTGACTCCTGTTTTGGATAGAACAATTCCTACTGAATTCACCAAATATCAGTTTTCAAACAACAATGATGCAGTAACTTCATCAGCCCCTTTAACAAAGTCTAAATCGGTATCTATACCTGAAGAATTAAATACAATTATAGAAACATATGAAAATCAACATACAAAAAAAGGCATCAATTCTGATGCTGTTAAAAGTGGTATATTTAATGATATCAATCGTTGTTATTATGTTATAGGAAATAAGTTAATATTTTGGAATCCTGATAAACCTGAAAGTTTCCAAACTCTTGATATATCAAGCGATATAACTTCGATAAGTTTGGTTCAACCAAAAGAAGCATACTTTGTAAAGACAATCACATATTTGTTGATAGTTGCTACCAAAGAGGATGTGCAAATTTTGGCCATCAATACAACTGATAGAGATAATCTATTGGTTTATAAAACGGAATTATCTTGTAAATTAGATGGTCTTGAAGTTAATCATTTTGTTTCTGATACCTCTAACAATAACATATATTTTACAACCACTTCAGACACACATGTTTGGGAATTGATTTACGACACTGCAAATACCAAGAAATCTTGCTATAAAACATGCATTACAAGCAATTTCATTTCCAATATAATACCTACAAAGTTTTTTTCTTTGTTATCTAGTGGAAGCTCAGAACATTTTGTACAAGTTACAATGGATCAAACAAGAAGAGTTATTTATTGTTTAACCAATAACGGGAATTTGAAAGCCTATCAGTTCAACAAAAATAGCACTAGTTTGAAAAGTCCTGTTGGTTTATCTGAAGAAGCATTTGTTTCTAGAATACAGAAAGGTAAAATTGCTCGTTTAAGACCAGCTTTTCATAAAATAGTTAGTATTGTGCCAATAACAAAACACCAATCCAATGATTATTTCTTAATGGCTATAACAAGCGTAGGTTGGAGAGTTTACCTAAGAGGAAGTCAACCTGTATTATACGCAAGTTTCTCTTCTTATTCTGATCCACATACTCTTAAGGGGCTTTATGTTTCTAATTTAATGAAATTACCACCAACCCCATCATTTGATCTTGATAAGATCAAAAAGGCTGCAAGAATGGATTTGAACGACCAACAAGCTTATAAATATGCACAAAGTTCAAGTACATTTTTGGTTAAGACCAGTAATAAAGCTACTATGATTGAACCAGGTATTTTTGTAGCTCCTGTTACCAAGCAAGCCACTGATAGAACTGGAAAAGATGTGTTGAGACACAGCGTCTTTATGTCTGTACCAGATTTTGGATTTTTGAAAGAGAAAGATGAATATTTGGAAAATTGTTTCCAAGTTAGTGTAGAAAACCCTGTAAAGGCCATATCTTATAAGAACAAACCTACAAATATTCAAAACAATGCTTCCTTACCTAAAGGTTACAGTAACATCTATGCTAATCAATACACAAATACACCAATGACTATAGATATTTTAACATCTAAAGGATTGATTACCTACAAATTGAAGACTTCCGATGAAGTATTAGATGAAATGATCACAAATAGCTTAAGAAATACAAGTGATGAAGAAAAGTCAAGAAATAAAAACGAAAAATCTAATGGTGAAAATACCATCAACTTGAAGAAGAAGGAAACTGAAGGACAAGACATTCAATCTACAAGCAAATTTTTCATGATGAAGTATGGGTTGATTGAATTTTTCTTGAATTGTTTATTCAATTCTATGAAATTGAATAATTCCAGCTTTAGTCAAAACGAAGCCTTAAAGTTATTTTTAGGATCGTTTAATGATGTTGAATTATTTGATAGCTCCTCGTCTGCTACACAAAATTCATTTGTTCACTTGTCTCCAAAGTACTATGCTATTGTATTACTAGTTTCAAGATTATTCAGAGATGTTTGGAGCAAACCTGTATTCACTAAAAATCCAGAATATAAGGTATCAAGTAATGCTAAGGATCAATTATTGAACGGTAGATTGGTTAATGGTATCTCAATTTCTAAAGTCAACTTAGAGTTTTATTTATCATCCATTTTGATTTTAGATGAATTTTTGGAAAGACATGAATACTTGTTGACTTCTAAAAACAATTTCTCTGCTGATTCTAAAAACAAAAAACAAGCAGGAAATAGCAAGATTTTGCCTGAATCGAGATCTGAAGTCTTTGTTATTTCATCATTATTAGAATTGATTATCTCCATTAAAGAATCTTTATCTTTCTTGAATATTTTATATGAAGAATGTGAAGTTAAAGGTATTGAGGGGAGCTACTTAGAATTTGATTCTATTTTCAAAGACATTGATTATAAATCTCAATGTGAACTATTGAACATGTCATTTAGAGATTTATTTGCCAGTGGTAACTATGGTGATTTGAAGAAAAATGAAAAGTACAACAAGTTAATCAAGGAAATCTGTTCAGGTATCATCAATAACAATTTGATTAAAGGCTACAAAATCGATACCATTACTGATTTGTTGCAAAGAAAATGTGGTACTTTCTGTTCAAATCATGATATTTTGGGATACAAGATCAAAGAACATATTCACAAATGTTCTGAGATCATTGATATTAACAACAAAAACAGTAATAACAACTACACTGGTGATGAGCATTTAGATTTCCAATTAAACAATTGTTTGGTTTTGATAAACAAGTTGTATGAATTAAATATTTCGGAGTTGTCAAGAAACAACAGAAACATGAGAAATGACAGATTCCAAGACATTTTGAGTACTGGTGGATCCACCGAATTCATAACTTCTCAAAGAATAATGATTGGTAAATGTAATGATTATTTAAATGATTTGTTGTCCTTGTTGTCTGTACACAACAACTTGATTCCAAAGGCTATAAGCTTTTTGTTGAATGTATGTGGCAACATTGATAAGAATAACTTGGCTCAACAATATTTAGATTCAGGTTCCAATTCCACTGATTATAGAAAGGTATACTATGATGAAAGAATGAAGTTATATGACTTGGTATTCAAAATATTGATTAAATTCAATGAAGACAAGGCTATTGATAAAATTAAAGATTCAGTATACGTCATGATCTTTAAGAATAATAAGGATAAGATCTTCCAATTTACCTTATATGATTGGTTGATAGAAAATGGAAAATCTGCTGAACTTTTACAATTGGACAACTCGATTTTATTAGAATACTTAACTAAGGATGAAACTAAGAATACTTCTTTGGAGAAGAAAGACTTGTTATGGAAGTATTACATCAAACTAAATAAGTTTATTGAAGCTGCTAGGGTATTATTTGCTTTAGGTGTTGACGAAACTTTAGAACTTAACATTAACAAAAGATTAGAGTACTTGACTAGAGCCAATGGTTTATCCAAGACTAAGAGCATCAATACTGATGTAACAGAACTGATCTCTGAAATTGAATTGTACTTAAGTGTTTCTAACATTCAATTTGAAATCTTGACAATGCTTAGGGAAGATTCAAGACCTATTGAAAAAGAATTAAAAAACAAGATGATTCATGAATTATCAGAAACCAAAATATTGACTTGTGATTACTTATTTAACGAGTTTGCAGAACCTTTGAATTATAAAGAAATCTGTTTATTGATTTTCAACTTAACTAATTTCAAAGATGTTGATGTCATTTTAGACACTTGGGAAAAGTTCTTTGAAGAATTCACTGACTTTGGTAGTTTAGAAATTTTGCAAATGAATTTCATTAAATTGGGTAACAGATTAAACGACAACAAGCATTTGTTTTTGATCGATAAACTAGTAGTTATGTTAATCAATTACTGTAACAAAACATTTAAAAACGAATTACAACAAATTTCTAAACATGATGGTGAAGACTTCTTTTCAACAACCTTCCTAAAATGTGGAATTTCATATGAAAAGTTGTATTACCATTTCAAAGATCTATTAAGTAACAGTTCTGACAATGAAGTCGTTAATGTGTTGAGAAAATCCATGCAAGTTTTGATCAAAACATGGTACTTGAAAGATTTAACCTTAAGAGAGTATATTGATACCAACGACAAGGACTTGACTGAACTAATAGAAAAAACAACATTCGATATAGAAAGCGATCCTATCAAAGAATTTTTATCAATTTAATTTATATAAACAATAATTTTATTATCAATGAAATAAGAAGATTCACAGAATCTTATATAACATCAACTCCGGTAATGATGATTTTGGTGTTTTTTTTTCTTCTTCTTTTTGTTTGTTTCAAAGCAAAAGACAACATCAACAATCTTAATTCTTATAAGATACTTCAAATACAGCTTGCCCAAAAGTATTCTCACCTGCATAGTTAATGTACAAAAAGCCATCAGCATCTTTGTACTCAAGGTACAATTGAGACATTAAAGAAGAAGTGTTAGGAAGAATACCGTTATTCACAAACACAAAGATAGCTCTTTCAGGAGGTAAATCAATTCTTTTTCTAATGATATAAACAAATTGCCCAATTGTCAATGATTGAGGGACCAAATACTTTCTTTTGTCCAAAGCCGGAACCTCGTTGGATTTGGAAACGTTATTGCTCGACTCATTAGACGTGGAAGTAGAATCAAGACCTTGTTTTTCTACAATAACAGGTATCCTGTCTATATATTTCTGACATATTCTGTCACATTCGTTTTTTCTGACGTTGAAAGGGTATTCTGCCTTGAAAGGTATTCTACTCTTTTGGCTAAGCGTGGCTACGTTATCATCATTGTCTGTCATCGTATAGAACTTTTATATTTATTCAGTTGTTATCGTGTTAATCTGGTGCTCTTAAACAACCACTATTTCTTTAATAGTTTACTCTGTTTATATACTAATCAAAGCATGAAATACAGCTTATATAGCTCTAAGTAATTAATTGTGATGAATTTTTTTTTCCCTCCCTTACATAAAAAAAAAAAGACCACACCTTAAAGATTATCACTAGTAATTATTTCCTAATTAGGAAGTTCTTATCTTTGGTTATATGCGGACTTGTTGGGCTAAAGCTTAGGCTGTTTATCGCCTGATTAGACTATTAGTTGGTAGCGAATATAGTGGTGCTGGT
>ERZ794949.74-NODE-74-length-38324-cov-153.548172_pt1 | contig 38324 bp, 18 predicted proteins | sample MGYA00511363_ERZ794949 | MGnify/ENA primary metagenome ERZ794949 (study PRJEB30137, sample SAMN04331402) | food metagenome | isolation source: T1 must sample point D1 replicate B | place: Australia: South Australia ...
TTTTTTTTCTCTCTACATATATTTTTTTTTAAAAAAAAAAAGAAAGAAAAAGAAGGATTCGACAGTTTTCTGGCTATATAAACATTGAAGGTTTTAGAGACCCAAATCAATACTAAGAAAACTACAGATATCATCATCAGCAAAGATTTAATACCAAGGAACTCATTACACAGAAATTACATTTAATGAATAACTTCAATTCATATTCTGACCATCAATTCATAAACAACGGTGATGGCAGAATTTCTCCTTTATCCGCATTTATGAATCAAGATCCAAATGATTTGAATTCAAAAAGCGTTCCGTTATACAGCAACATGATTGCAAATCATTATCAAAACAGGCCCAACAGTTCAACAAATTATAACCAATATTATAATCCAAATCAGCAATACATTAGTATGCAAGATCCTCAATACCAGCAACAATATTATAACAACCAATACTATCAGTACAATAATGTGAATCCTATGTATACTGATTCTCCTACACCATTGAACACACAATACACTCCAACACAATACAATCCATTGCAATACAATCATTCTCAATATCTAACATCAGACCAAACAACACCTGGAGACTATAATAACAACATAATTCATCCAAATGTCAAAAATGTTAATGTTATGAACAACATGGCTCACAGCTATAGCAATGAAGATTTTAATAAAGTGAATGGTTTGTCTTATGAACACAAAAATGAAGAAATCAACAAAATGAACGAATTATCTGAAATATCGGAACTATATGGTATAGACGTAACATCAGTCCAAGGTGATAGATTGCCCACAAGATCAATTTTATTATCAAATATTCCATCAACAACCAGCGCAAAGACAATTTTAAACCATGTCAAGGTAGGTATAATACAACAATTATTGATTTTACCTACAGATAGTAACAACGGCACAATTTCAGCAAAACTTACTTTTTTGATTTTAAAACATAGCATTGAGTTTTACTGTGATGCATTATTGAAAAAATTAAGTATAGAAAAAAACAAAATAAACATTGAATATGTAGACGAAGTACCACAAGCTCATTTAACAAAAAGAATTCTAAGACTGCCTCACTACAAACCTACGAGAAACCTTTTTATAGCAGGTTTTTATAACCTGAACGAAGACACTTTACACAAAAGACTGGTTACTGATTTATCTTCTTTTGGGCCTATAGATATCATAAAAATCATCAAAGATAAAGGTATAGCATTTATTCATTTTTTGGATATTGAAGATTGTATACAAGCATTTTTATCTGTCAATTCATACTCTGACTTTTATGAAAACAAAAAAATGGGTTTTGGAAGAGATAGATGTGAATTTGTTACCATAACTGAAAGATATAATGCCACCATATCCAACATATCCAATAATGAAACTGGATTACAAGTCATTCCAAATCCTAATGTAGTTAATCCAAACATTAAACACTCAGACACACAGTACTTCACCAATAGCGAAGGTAAGGTAATGAAAAAAATTCCAATTCCTTTGTCCTCATATTTAAAAGCACAAGAAACTTTTCCAACCAATGTTCCATTTTTGGAGGTTCCTAAAGAATGTCCATATGTTCCTGTAAATGAAGAAAATTTGAATAATAGAAACATCTTTATAGGTGGTTTACCCTTGAATACCACTTTAACCACTATTTGTAATACAGTTAGAGGTGGTAGTTTGGAAAAAGTCAAACTTATCAAAGATAAAAACATATGTTTTGTAACATTTTTGGAAACTCAAGCAGCTTTAGATTTTCACAATTATTACCAAGCTAATGATTTCATCATCAACAAAAAGAAGTGTATGATCAAATGGGGAAAACACTCTGGTTTGTTAGATCCTTTGCTGAAATTTGCTGTTTTCAAAGGTGCTTCAAGAAATGTATACATTGGTGGTGTTAAATTCAATTCTAATAATAACAGTAAAGATCCATTTAGTTGGGTAAACATCAAAAAGACTTTTTCGAAGTTTGGTGAAGTTGAACAAATTAACTTCTTAATGGATAAAGGTTGTTTTTTTGTTAACTTTGCTTCAATTCAATCTGCTGTAGAATGTCTTGACAAGTTAAGAGATGATCCTTTGTATAAAGATTTACAAATGAATTACGGAAAAGATAGAGTTGGTAATAAACGTAGAAGTTAGTAGTTATAAGAAATTACCTTTTTAAATAATAATAAAAAGAAAATGTTGATTATCATAAATCTCTTTGTTATTTTCTTCTGAAAAAAAAAAAAAAAATGTAATAAAATAAACTATAATCATACTGCTCTATGTAGTTATGTAATCTGTATATAAATATATGTCATTAAATATATTAACAATTAGAATAATAATAATAAAAAAACTAAAAAGATCTTTCTTGGTCTTCACAAACTATAAACTATATGAGATTAGCTTACCATCCAAACCAGAAGTTATCACATTTCCTGAATCAACTGTCAAATCAGTGATGGTCATTACATGGGAATTGGTAGAATCTGCGTTAACAGTTTGGTTTATACCTCTGGAATCCATATTTTTAAACATCTTCAAAGCTTGAATACCACTAGTAAATTGTTCTTCATCGTCTTCTGTTTTGTTTACAGCATTTTGTTGAGGTATATCATTTAGACTTTTAATGAATTTTATTTGTTGATTGTTTTCCAATGAATATAATAAAGCAAAGTTGTTATAACCAGCAATAATGAATTCTGTATCAGTTATGAACTTTACAACATTGAAAGGCTTGTTGAAATCTTTGTTGTAAATTCTGGCAATAGTGTTACCATTTAAGTTATCAAACAAAGTTATAGAACCATCAATTTGTATCAATACCAACAATTGGGATTTTGTATTTGGTACATAAGCCACATCATTAATAGGTATCAAGTTGTTGTTTGGGTACCAACTAGTCAAGACTTTACCAAATGGGAATTTTTGATCGTAAATGGAGGTTTTTAAGGCATCTTTGTTATCCAAATGTTTCAAAAAAGTTGAAACAGTCAATAGATTACCTAAGTTATCAGCAAAGGTAATTAAAATATCATTTTCTGGATCCCAAGAACATTTCTTCAATGAGTTTCCGTGTAGCTGTGTATCAGGAATACTGATATGCTTAGAAATCCACCAATTGATTGATGAATCATAGTAACATACACCTAACTGGGCCATGTCAGAGGAAGTAATAATAAATTTGGTACCACTTTTATTCCATTTACCAAAGTTAATACTCTTTAAAAATCTTGTGGCAACTTGTGCAATAGTATAGGTGTTATTTGAAGGAGTCAAAACCAAACAGGTTCTATCTTCAGAAGTAGTCAAAATGTTACCAGTTGTTTCATTGATGTCTATACTAGTAATTGTTTTATCATGGTTCTTGATTGTTTGTATTAAGGATAATGTAGAGTATTTATAGATCAATAGAATATTGTCTTGTGCAACAGCTAAGATATCATTCTTTATACAAAAAGATCTAATTGGTTGTTTAAGCTTCAATAACAGTTTTGCCATATTAATATTTTTCTTCTCGTAACCTCTTATTCAGATATACGTTATGTATGGTTTCTTTTACACTTAGTTATGGTTATTTTTTTTTAAAAAAAAAATGGTTAAAGGGTGGAATATATGAAAACACTTAAATTAAAAACATAAAAAAACATAACTTAAGGTATTCGGATTTAAAATGTTTTTGATCGGATATAAGATAGTCACGTGCGCATACTGCGAGGCTAAAACGCCAATCAATTAATCATAGAATTTGGCTACTGAAATTACATATATGTGTAAAAAAAATAGTGAACTTCTGGTGTGTGTGTATTGCTATTGGTGTATCTCTCCTAACTATGATATTTGGCAAGGTTCATTTTGATTTTATGATAACCTTTTTTCGTATCACCAATAAAGCAATCTGTTCAAACATATTCAATATTTTCTATATTGGACCCTCTGATAACCGTATCATCATCAAGAACTACGTTGTTATATGAATCAAAGGATATCACCTTACCTGTTACTGAATAATTTGATATGTTCTTGAAAGTGATTATTACCTTTTTGTTGATGTATTCTTCGTACATGATATGTTTAGTATTAATTTGAAGAGTTTTATAAAGTCTTTTAAGCCAAAATGTATGTAATAAATCCTGTTTATATCAAATCTTAATACTTACACCTAATTAAGATTATTTCGGTAATAATAATAACGAATTTAAATGGGGGGTTCTTATCTAATCTACACTCAAGGTGTAATAAGCTAAACAGAGAAATCCGATTTTGTGTACCGTAAATTTCTTTTTCTCTTTTTTCTTTTTTTTGTGCCCTCCTCGGAGAATATAAAAACCAACTTGGTAGCGCTGTGTAAAAAATGAAATTACCCTTTTAGGAAACGACGAATATTTCACTTCATTCAAATGCTTTATTGAAATATTTTTTTTTTAAATTTTGATATACTCTTAATTGTATAATATCAATGAGATAGCATACATCGTAGAAATATAGATCAAATAGATAGATCAACAAAACTTTCAATAGTATTACATTCAAAACCAAACCTATTTTTGTTTTACTCAAACACGCAATATGAAGTTACTTATATCTCTTGATAATAACAAGTTATACAATGTATCATTGAATACCAAAACAGATGACAACTCTCAAGAAGACTTTAACAAGCCTTTGATTATCAAAGACACCATTTTAAAGGACTTGAAAAACAAAATTATTCATATGGAAAACATCAACAACAAATTAGTATTTGTGTTGGACAATGGAAGTGTTTTATTCTACAACTATTCTTTCAAAACTACAGCTAATAATCCAGATTTTATCGAATACAACATGATTTCTATCGATACTTTATTACAAGCCATAGATATCAAATTTAATGATGAATTAATCATAAACTCTAATAAGATCAACAAAAAGTCCAAAAAGCCTATTCAATTCAACACCTCCAACATATCTAACAAAGATTTAGAATCCGATCAGGTTTTAACATCATCCATAAAAATCATTAATAATTTACTAATGGTTCCTATTAAGTCAGGTTTGTTAACTTTCATAGACTTAAACGATTATACTGTATTTGATCACCAATTAAATGCCCCATTGAGTTTCATCAACATTATTGAAACTAACAAAGAAAAAATCAAATTTACAGCTGGTGGTTATGAAAATTTACTAAAAGTTTATGAATTTAATATGGGTAATAAGGAACTATCTACTGTTGTTAGTACCAAGCCTATGAAATTCAATGAACATTTGAATTTAACTTTCCCAAACTGGCCTGTTTTCAGCACCAACATTATAGATCAAACATCAAAAGAAGAATACTTTTTAGAATTTACAAAATTTGGTCACTTAAAGTACTACAACTTCAAAAATTCCAAAAAACCTATCAATGGTTTAAATGAAATTTTACTAAACAGACCTTTCCAAAAAAATCTACAGCCTATTTTAACCAATATAATTGAAACGAGTGCTACTGAGGATGAATCAAAGACCTTTATATTAACTGACAACTTCAACTCTATTTGGGAACTAACAGTAACTGTTGTTAATAATGAAATCAAAATCAAGCAAAAGGGTAAAGTCTCCAAAAACATTTCTGGACATGTTGGTTATTTGAATGAAAAAACGGAAACTTCAGAAATCCCACAAACTTACATTATTCCTGTCAAGAAAGAAGAGCAAGATGATGATGAAGTTAAAGAAGAAGTTGAAGAAGTTAAGCCTTTGGATAAAGAAGAGTTGCAATACTTACAAAGTAAATCCAACTTTGTCAAAAACTCAAATCTTTTAACATTCACTTCCTCATCAAAGTTAAATGTCATAAAAATTGAAAACAACATCAAAAAGCACATCATTGATTGGACCTCTAATTCAAAAATTTTGTCAGTCCTGATATACGACACTACTGATGTTTTAAATAAAAAGAAATACCAAAAGTATATTGATAGACTGATCAGAAAGAGAGGTGTTAGTGTAGAGCAAGAAGAAAACGAAAAGATGTGGGACAAGTTGGATGCCAATCCTCCAAAAAGACAAAAGAAATAAAGTACTTTCCAAGTCTCGAATTGAATTGGCTATTTATATAACACATTAATTCATGTGGCCATCTGTTTTTTTTTTTCTTTTTTACTTTATATAATCTGTTTCATTTTATTCTAATAATCCTTTATATGTACAGTAGTTGCCAATTATCGGACATAATCATGTTCTATACGTATATTAGTTAACAATTATCGGACATAACTCTAAAACAGGGAAAAGGCTAAGTAATCCCAATATATAGAAAAAACAGGCAACTGACAAAAAATACCATTTTAAAAAAAAAAAAAAAATAAATCATCGAATAATCCCCAAGTTGTAAATCATGCCTAAACTTAAAAGCAAAGATCAGCAGTCATATGGATCTATACTAGAAAATCAAAGCAGATCATCTATATTTAAGTCTAACTATACACCTTTTTCTTCAACAAAAAAAGTGTCTTCAAAGAATGACATTAACAATCCAAATCGTTTCAAGTTAGGAACCTTTTCAGGTTGCTTTATCCCAACCATCTTAAACATCATCTCTATTTTGATGTTCTTAAGATTTGGACACATTATTTCACTTCTAGGTGTTTCAGGAACATTTGTAATTTTATTTTTATCATACATAATCGATGTGTTAACAACATTGTCTATTTCCGCCATTGTCACCAATGGAATTGTTCCTGGTGGTGGTGTATATGTCATCATATGTAGAAGCTTAGGAATAGAATTTGGAGGTGGTATAGGGATAGTCTTTTTTTTGGGTCAAATTCTAAACAGTGGTATGAACTGTGTAGGTATGTTTGAACCAATCAACAATAATTTCGGATCATTTTTGAATAATACTTTCAGTGATAATAATGGATTTTGGTTCAATTCTCTTATATTATTTTTTTCATTTGTTATTTGTTTGATTGGATCAGATATAGTTTCAAAACTAGGTAACATCTTGGCTCTTTTGTTGAGTTTGGCGATAATTTCCATTCCAGTCACCTCTGTTTTCAAAGGGCCGGCTTATAACAATGATGTTTTAATATTTACGGGTGTTTCTTGGAATACTTTTTATTTAAACTTCTGGCCTGATTGGGATTTGCTGAAACTAAATAAAACAGAAACTATCAACTCATTGTTTGGTTTATTCTTCTGTGCTACTGCAGGTATTTTTTCAGGGGCAGGTATGTCTAGTGAATTGAGAAAACCTTCCAAAAGTATTCCTAAAGGTACTTTATATGGCCTGCTTGTTACCTTTGCTTCTTATGCAGTGGTTATTTTGTCTTTAGCTTCTTCAATACCTAGAAATATCATGTATAAAGATTATCAAATCATTCAGACTACAAGTATTTTTCCCATGTTGATAGTATTGGGAGAACTTTCTACTTCCTTGTTTAGTATCATTGTAGGTTTGATAGGTTCAGGATATGTTCTTGATGCCATTTCAAAAGATGAAATTTTACCTGGATTTAATAAAATAAAATTGCATAAAAGAAAAAACATTTCTTTATTAATTGCATACTCTTTGACTCAGTTGTGTTTGTTTTCTGATGTCAACAAAATTGCTAATGTTGTTACAATGTCATTTTTGATGACATTCATTGTTACAAATCTCGCTTGTTTCTTGTTGGAAGTATCAGCTGCTCCAAACTTTAGACCAAGCTTCAAATATTTCAATAGATATACTTGTTTGTTAGGTGGAATTTTATCTATTGCTGCTATGTTTGTGGTTGATGGACAGCAGGCCTTGACTATTATGTTGATACTGATAATTTTGATGTTAATCATTCACTATACTGTTCCACCAAAATTCTTTGGTGATGTATCTCAAAATCTAATATACCATCAAGTCAGAAAGTATTTATTAAAAATCAAAATCAATGATAACATCAAATACTGGAGACCTCAAATATTACTTTTGATTAATGATCCAAATCATGAGAAGAATTGGAGATTGATGAATTTTTGTAATGATTTGAAGAAAAGTGGGTTGTACATATTAGGGCACATTCTTGTTCAAGGGAACCCTGAAGATGATGATAATAAAATATTTAACGAATACGAAAAAGAAGTTTTTAGATGGGAACAAATAAGAGATATGGCAAAGTTAAAAGCATTCATTCATGTTTCTATAGCTAATTCTGTACAATGGGGTATAAGAAATTTATACTTGGGTTCAGGGTTAGGTGGTATGAAACCGAATATTACTATTTTGGGGTTGTTTGGTGAAGGCAATGCTATAAGAAAAGAGTTGAATCTAGATATAAAAACTGCCTCAACTTCTTTAGATCCTCAAAAGTGGGTTAGAATAGTTGAAGATTTATCATTAATGAAAAGTAATATAGCAATAGCAAAGGGCTTTGATAGTATTAACATACCTAATAAATCTGAAAAAATATTTGATAAGAAATACATTGATCTGTATCCCATACAAATGTCAAACAACAAGAAAAAGTTTAACTTTGATACTTGTACACTGATCATGCAATTAGGAGCACTATTAAAAACTGTACCTAAATGGAACAAGACTCATAAGCTAAGGTGTATAACATTTGTAGAATTTGAGTATGAAAGAGGTGATGAGTACAAAAAACTTAATGAATTATTGTCTATTTTAAGAATTGAATGTGAAATTATAATTCTATGTTTACAAGAGTTTAGTGTATACAACACCATTTTGAAGGGCGACAATATTAATAAAAAATTTGTTGATGACATTTTACAAAATGATCCATGGTGGCAGGAGTTGAAAACTGTTAGAGAAAATCTACATATTTCAGATAGAAGACATTCTTTTACAACAACTGGTTCTAAAAACATTGTCAATTTGGATCAAAGTTATAAAAGATTAACAAACTTGAGTAAATACGGCGTTTCATTTGATTATAACATTCCAGTGGATCAAGATTATAGTGACACTGAAGAGGCATCGATAAGCAGTAAATCGTCTACAATGAAAGAATTTGTCCAAAAGAAATTTAAAAATGACAATGATAGCTCATCAATCAACAATACAATCAATCCTGTGTTTTCTTCTGATCAATTGCCGAAAACTCAAATTTTTGAGACTCCATATAGTTTGCAACCTACTCTAGGATTTGTGGATGATGAGAATAGATTAGGAAACTCAATAATGTCAAAGAAGGGAGGAATAATTTTACAACCAACAATGTCACCAAAACAAAACTCTAATTACACTGAATACTTGAATGGACTTTCGTTTAACAAATTACCTAGAAATATTCAATTTTTGATTCTTAATGACATCTTTTTGAGTGTATCTCCAGATCATGTTACTAATTTAATTTTAACCACTTTACCACTGCCAAGAGATAATACTTTCAAGAATAAAGCGTTAAGTGAAAAATATGTTGAAGACTTGAATATCTGGTTAATGGATAGCCAAAGAGACATACATGTGAAAATGCCATCAGCTTTATTGATTAATTCTCAAAGCATGACTGTAACTACTGCATTATGAAATGTTGTTGGTTTTCTGTTTTCTATATATTAAATACAATATTAACATTATCTTTTTAAATTTACTACTGATTAATTAATTCTTTTATCTAATCAATTGATATCAACATTTCTTACTTTTTCAAAACAGAAAGCACAGTAAAAGAAGGCAGAAGCTTCTTTTTCATCACCTGTGATACCATACTTTCCATCATCTCTTAGGATTCCATGCAATTGATTTGTTGAGAGCACGTTTCTGTATTTTGGAAACTCATCAGCAAAAAACTGAGTAAATGACTTCTTTAAAACCAAATCCAAGCCGTAATCATCACAAATAGATCTTAAAGTTTCAAAAGGTACAACGTATTCAGGAACGTTGTTAATGGCATCCGACAAAAAGAACGTATAAAGTTGGCCAAAGGGATTTTCCCATTCGTAATTATTAGTTAAAAACTCATTTGATTCAAACTTGACTTTATAAACTGAATTACCCCACTTGATAGGCTTATCATAATCCTTTGGAAACTTCTTTAATTTAAATCTCAAAAACTCACTATCCGGTATAGTACCAATAAACTTACCACCAATTTTCAGTGACTTGGCAACATTCATTATAGTCCGTCTAGCTTTTTGTTCGGTTTCAAATGCATAATGCAATGCAAATTGAATGGACACTAAATCACACGGAAATCTACAATCAGGTAAGTTTTGAACTATTGGGCCTAAAGATTGACCAAAACAGTCACCTTGGCTAAGAATAGTTTGATACTTTAGATTTTCTTTTCTTTGTAAAAACAAATATCTCCTTTTTGCTTCTTGAATAGATTGATCAGAGATATCTAGACCTATCCATTGTGAGATGTTAATTCTACCATATTTTATCAAATCTCCTCCTTTCCCACAAGCTAACTCTAATACAACGGCATATTCAGGAGTAAATTTTGATATCAAAATATATTTTATGATGTTATTAAAATTTTTTAACTTGATAATTGGCGACATGTATCTCCTACTGGTTTTAGATATCTCGGTTCTTTGATTATAATGGTCGATTACGACATTATCAACATTGGTTTTACCAGCAAAAACCTTTTCTAATTGATTTTTCTTTTCTTTTTCTTGTTGTTTTTGTAAATAAAGCTTTTTATTTCGCTCATATAAAGATTCATTTGCTGGCTGTATTTTCTTGCTCACTTTTTGGTTATCAGTGGAGGTATTCTTCAAAAAATCATTAAAAATATCTTCTTGTTGTAAAAGCTTTTCGTTCTTTTTTTCTTTCAACACTTGAGCTGTCACTATGGCATCCTCTTCTTCGTCTTCCTCATTTTGCTTTGTATTGATATCGTTGGTTTCCTGTACTTCTTCAACAGCTTTTTTTTTCAGTAAATGTCCATAAAGTTTTTGATATTTTTCTTCACTCATCCATGGAGCTTTAGGAGGTGCTTCTTCAACTGCCATTCTATATTATGGTATTAAGATAAAAACAAATATATTGTGCTTGGTTCTTTTGATATTCAAAATCTAAATCTGAACTTAGTCTGCCTAATTTTGAAAAGAAACTATATGATATATTGAAAAAAAAAAATGCTAATGCGCTACCATAGGCAAAGTTAAAGTTACGTTTTTATAGCTGTTGTAAAGAAACAGAATGAGCACAGCTAAAAAACTGCTTATTAAGTTAACCGTCAGCTGTATTACTGGTCTGAGTTATATGAAATATTAGGTTTTTAAACGATGGGGGTGTAAATTAAGTCTATAATATTAAAGTAATGTATATAAAATGGCACACAACAAGTTTTTTTTTTTTTTTTAATTCTTTTGTTGTGAATCATTATATTGATGTAGGCCAGCTTCTAAATTGCTGGTTTCATCAGAAGAGAAGTAAGTTTTGGATTCTTCTTCGCCATTGGTTGTAGATAAATCATTTTGTTTTTGTTGTAATTTCTTTTTAGCATTCTTTTCTCTTTTCCAACCCAAAAAGACATAGTATTCAACATTGGCAGCCAATCCTTTAGGAACAAATTTGGCTAAGTAATGATCAGGAATCAATCTAGCAAAGAAGGCAATAACCAAAGACATCAAACCACAGATTATAGCAGTAGCCCACATAGGACCTGTTTGTCTAGCAATTGAGAAAGTAGCACCACCAACAAACATGATTAATACTTGGAATCCACCAATAATAGCAATGATAGCTAAGAAGTAATAATTTTTGAAAAAGCCATCAAAGAAGTTCAAATTTGATAAAGTAAATCTATCTTTAATATTTTTAATATCATCAGCTTCGTCGAACTTTCTGGTAGCAACCATAGCAAAGAATTGCAACCAAACAAAGGTATTGAAAGTTAAAGCATTGATTTGTTGCTTTTGATGAGCAGTAGCGTTGCTGCCAAAGAAAATCTTGGCACCAGCAAAATGTAAAGTCAAAGTAATAACCATTTGATTTATACTTTGGAAGAAAATCATTTTGTACATTGCAGGAGAAATCAAAGGAGTAAATCTACCACTTGGTTTTTTGTTTAAGATATCATCATTTGGTTTATCAGTGGCTAAAGCTAAAGCAGCTAAAGTATCCATAATTAAGTTGACCCATAATAATTGCACAGCAGTTAAAACAGAAGATTCTTCAGATGAAGCAACAGCAGAAACAAAGGTCAATACAACAGCAGTAACATTAACTGTAAGTTGGAATTGAACGAATTTTTTTATCGATACAGCAACAGATCTACCCCATTTACAGGCTTCTACAATAGAGTTGAAATCATCTTTGGTTAAGATAACATCAGAAGCTTCTTTGGATACTTCAGTACCAGCAATACCCATAGCAAAACCAATATCAGCCAATTTCAAAGATGGAGCATCATTGGTACCATCCCCAGTAACAGCGACAACTTCACCTAGAGCCATCAACTTGGCTGTTAATACTCTCTTATCTTCAGGAGAGGATCTGGCCAAGACTCTTAACTTAGGAACAATTTCGTTTAATTGTTCATCGTCTAGTTTTCTAAATTCTGGACCTTCCAATGATATGAAGTCATGAGATGATTCAGGCAAAATGGCTGCATTTTTGGCGATAGCTTTGGCAGTAGTCAAATTATCACCAGTAACCATTCTAACGGTAACACCAGCTTTATGACATTTCAAAACAGATTCACGAACATTTGGTCTTAAAGGATCTTTAACACCAACTAAACAATCCAATACAAAATGGTGATCTTTCAACATATCTAAAACATCATCGTGCTCAGCATTCAAATCAAAACTGGAGACAGGAATTTCCATGTGAGCAATTGCTATGGTTCTTAAAGCATCACTGGCCATATCTTCAATGTTTTCTAATATCTTGTCCATGTCAATATCAACAGGGGAGTCGGAATTTGGGATAGTCATTTTGGAACATAACTTGGATACAATTTCAGAAGCACCTTTAATAAATACGCTAATTATGTCAGAATCATTTTTACTACTAGTAACAATCATGGACCATTTTCTTTTACTTTCAAAAGGAACTTCATAGATAATTTTCTCAGCAGGAATACCAAACATTTTGCTTCTGATGTTTTTCAAAGTACCTCTCTTTAGGCCTAAGAATTTTTCAGAAAATATTAACATAGCAACTTCAACTTTGGAACCAGAATAAGGTTCTTTGTTCTTTTCATTATTAACAAATTCATCAATCTTTTCTTGAGTAAAATCATGGGTGAATAAGTTTTTCAACTTTGAATATAAAGATGTATTTGCTGTTTTGGAAGCTTCTAGTAGTTGAGTTTCCTTTCTAATGGTAACAGCATCATTAGCTTGAGAGTCAAAGGCAGTGGAGTTTAAGCAAATGTTTTGTAATAAATTAATTTGAATATTGTCAGTAACATCGTCAGTGAAGGTTTTAGAATCCTCAGCACTTAGTAAATCGTATTCTTTAGGACCTATGCAAGATTTAACAACAGTCATTTTGTTCATGGTTAAAGTACCTGTTTTATCAGTGTTAATACAAGTAGCAGATCCCATGACTTCACAAGATTCTAATTTTCTTACCAAATTACCATCTTCAAACATTCTTTTAGTAGCAAAAGCCAAAGATAAGGTAACTGCTAATGGTAAACCTTCAGGGATAGCAACAGTAATCAAGGCAATACATGTGATCAAAGTATTCATGAACTTGTTACCCTTTTCGGTAGATCTATATGGTCTACCAGTGGTTTCATTAATTTTATTCTTTGGGAATACAGTAACACATAACTTGATGAACAGGATTACAAACAACAGAGCAGAAGCTAGTAAACCAAATAACGAGATGTTGTCAGCCAAAACAGTCAATCTTTTTTGTAATGGAGTACCTTCATCTTCTTCGTCTTTTGAATGTAAAGCCATCATTGTTTTACCATTCATGGAGTTGACACCTACAGAAGTGATTATAGCAGTACCTGAACCTTCAATGACTAAACTACCTGAGATTACCATTGGATCAGGGATGTCGTGGTTTTCAGGAATATCTTTATCCATTTCATTTTCTTCAGAGTACTTTATGGATTGACTCAATGGTAACTTTTTAATGGTATCGGATTCACCAGTAATACTACTTTCATCCATTTGAACAAACCCATTGACTAGAATACAATCACAAGGAATGATGTCACCAGTTTTCAAACTCAGTAGATCACCAACCATTAAATTGTCGTAAGTACTTTCTAATAGCAAACCTTCTCTGATCAAGTTGATTTTCTTACTGTTTTTTTCTTGAGAACTCAAATTTTTGAATTGAAGTTCTTTTTGGTAATCATTGACACCACCCACTAGTACAACAACTATGACAGCAATAAGAATAGCTACACCTTCGATCCAATCCAACTTTGGAATTTTTGTTCCCTCAGCATCATACTCTGCAGACTGCCCATACAACTCATATAATCCCAAAGCCAATGAAACTACTGCAGATATGGAAAGAATGATAAGAGTACGGTCTTGAAAAGCTTCCCAACAAATCTCGAAAAAAGTCTTCGATTTACGTGTAGGAATTTGATTTACTCCAAAAGTTTTGTGTCTTTGTGGTGTTAGAAGGGTTTCCATTGATAACCCTTCGTTAGAGTCTGTTTTCAAATATTCCAGGAAGTCATCTTGACTTTTAAATAAGGAATTGAAGTGTTTGATCGATTTAGGATCGTGCAAAGAAGCTAAATCCTCGATAGTTATTTTGGAATCGAAAGATTCTTCCATTTTGCAGCTTTGTTATTTGGGGTTTTCATATAAAAATGTCCTGCTATTGAACCTGAAAAATATACCTTTATATAATCCATTACAGCTTAAATGATTAAGTTTTTTTTTTATCGTTTTCAAGTCCCTTTTTTTTTTTAACTGAATAATATTTCAAGCCACCTTTTTTTCACTGTTTCTTTTTTTTTGAAAATTGTGTACAGCCTGGTAGGCATTCAGTTATTTGACAGTTCCCTTTTAGGACACTGGCACATAATTGTGAGGTTTTAAACCAATATCTGATTTGTATTGACATAATAAAATGTGTTTATAATGTGCGGTTTTTTTTTTTGGTAGATTACAGTGATTAAAAAAAAAAAAAAGTGGCTTAGATTATAACTGTATAAATGTAGTTGAGCTGTAGAGTGAGATAGGGGGAAAACAGTGTATAATCGTGTTATCTTGCCGAATTGTTTATACGGGTTGTTTTTTGGTGCTAGAGGCTTTTTTTTTTTTTTAATAAAACTTGTGATGGTATCTGCCGTTGGTGGGATCCTTGCTGCCTGTGAGGTTCCTTATGGCTCGTACTTCGACAAGGATAAGAATGCAGTGATCAGTCGTTGAGATGGCCTTATGGTAGCGGGAAAAGAGAGAATCGCAGTGTTTGGATTTTCACACAGTATGGTAGTGTTTAGTAGAACAGGTGGCTTTTTTTTATTTTGTTTCATTGCCTATTACTCAAGACTTGGCTTTAGTTTTGAGCTATGAAAATGGAGCATTCCAGCAGCCAAAGTTGTTGCAAAGCTGTTGTAAAGTTTCACCCAAAGTGTAGCCAAACATATTCAAGTCAAATGGACAAAGTCACCAGAGATCTAGCACAATGATAAACACAACAAGATTTATTGCTGAATGAACCATTTCCAACAAAAAAAAAACATTGATTTTCAGTGACTTAATCAAAAATGATGGTCTTATTTGTCATTAATTAAACCAGCTTTTACTAGTCATATTTGACAGCTCTTGCTACGTAAAATCCCCTTTTTCGTACACGTGTAAACCGTTACCTTACTTTTTTTTTTTTGTCACATTTGTATGTAACCAACACCATACATAACAACATAATGTCAGCACAGTACTTAAACATCTTAATCAACGGAAAGTTTGTTTATCCTATTAAAGTTTATATCAATAGCAACAATATTTTAAAATCTGAGTATACAGAAAACAACAACATAGTAATCAACAATGATTTGTTCCAACTGTACAAGCCAAGCTATAAACTTATAATCTCCAATAAAGATCTTTCAAATTTATACAATTTCATAAGTAAGGATGTAGACTATATTTTCAAAACACTATTCACAGAAGATAACCTAAAAAAGCTGTTAAAAGTGCAATTTAATAGCAATAATATCAACAGTTTTCAAAAAGCCTTGGATTACACTTCGTTGAATTATGTTCACGTAGATAGTTTGCTGAATAGTGAGGATCTAAGTTTCGATAAGGTTTACAGATTCAATAAAACCGGATTTCTAGTAAACATAAATAACAAATCTTGGAATCTTTTATTCATAATCAATGATTATTCTAAAATAACAAGCATGAACGCAAGTGATAGCAACGATACCAATAAAAAGGTTATCAAACTTAAAACAGGCATAGATCTACAAATGCTGAGATCACAAACAGATGTAATACCTAAAATTTTAATAGAAGATGATGAGATGAACTTTGATCAACCACAGGATTTGAAACCTGAATTTGAAGTTAATTACAAAAATTTGACCTTCATTAATGACGATGATGATATAAATATTATAATTATGGATAAAAATAGTAAACATAGAGTATGATTAAGATACTCAGTAATGATATATCATAAACATTTATTATGGTAACTTTTGTTTTCTTTTCATAATCTCTCATTTTAGTTATAGAATCATCCCACCTTTCTAAGTTAGGCAGCTTCACATTGATCAAATGCTTATACTTATCTTTAATTTCACTATAATTTTTGGTCATGGTTTCATTTTTTAAAAGGTTGTCACGGAACTTCTTTTCCATCACTTCCTTCATTCTATGATAATCATTTAAATTCTCATGTATTTGTTTGTAATACAAATGCCTTATGGTATTTTCAACTTGTTTTATTTTATTATTTGTTTGCAATTTCCATCTGTTCAATTCCTTTATTTTTATTACTTGTTTCAAATACTCCCTTTCACTATTATCCAATTCATGTAAAAACATTAAGACTTTTTTGTTTATCAACTTTTCATTTATTATGTTTTCAACTTTATAAAAATTGTCATTAACCTTACTTTCCTCGTCTAAATCCTTATTGTTGTAAAAATCTAACTCTTTAAAACTCATTTCTATTTCGCTATTTAACTGTTTTATGATTAATTCTTTAATAGGATTTAACAAATTATTACTCTGTGATATTTTTATTATTAAATTATTACTACTGTATGAATTCAATCTGTTGATGTTCACCAAAGTATCCGTTTTATTTATATCATCCATTCTTAAGTTCTTCACTGAATTGCTCTGACTTATTGTAAGTGATTTTGAGCTTTCATTGAGTATATTTGTTCCAAAAGGGGGACCTCTTTGTATATCTTCGTTCTCTATCTCTGGGCTTTGGTCAGTGAGTAGGTTATCTTTAGTATCATTATTAGTACCAAATCCATGTTCTTTGGCAGTTCCGTATAAATATGTAAATTTTTTGGTTTCACTTGTAGGTGATTTCTGTTCACTTTCGTTTATTTCTATCATATCCTTGTAATCTTCAAATATCAACTCTGAAAACGGTTTATCTAATAAAGTAACCTCGCTAACTTTGTTATAATGTCTTACATTCATGGAATTTTTTTCCTTAAAATTGTTTGTTGTGGTGTTTATTCTCAGTACATTATGTTTGTTGTACTTTTTTCTTTTATTGTTATTATTACCCTGTGTTGTTAACGAATGTCCCATAGGCATGTTACTTAAGGGTTTGGGATTCTTTACATCGGACATCGAAGAGTAAGAATTACCGTTATTGTAGATAGATAGACTTTTAAGATCATTGAAAGAGGATGAATTGTTTAATTTGAACCTTTGAAGTTTAGGCTGATCATTAGACATGTTTTAAGTTTGGTTCATGGACAATCATATCCAATAATATTTTTTGAAACACTTGTATAAAAGTTTACAAGTTTAAAAAAGGTTTAAATATGGCTTAAAGTAATTCATGTAGCTTATTTTAAAAAATTTAAAAACTCTTATTTCCGAAATTAACAATTTTCACTTTTTTTAAGCACCGTATTTAACGAAATGTAAACAAATTGTTTAATATTGAAAGAAAAAAAAAAATTGTAGTTTTGAAACATATAAACACAAAGAGGTAATCAAACACACCAAAAGACAGCTTATAGATGAATGATTCTAATAAAGAAAATGAATTTTCTTATTTAACTAGAAAATCACCGTCCAAAAAGTTAGCTGGTAATCAGAATATATACAATCCTAGGTATACCAATGATCTAATCAAAACTAAAAACAGGTTCAATATAGGGTTGAATACGTCTTTGAACAACAACTTTGATAAAGAAAGTATAGATAGGTTCAGCATATTGAAGAAGAGAAGCTCTATAAACCCCAATACTCCTACAAGTAACAAAGTAACAAAACATAAAAGCATCAGCCATTCAAATTTGTTTAACATTAAACCCAGTGACAGTCCTGAAAAACAAATACAAGCTATATCTGATTGTATTTTTGAAAGAGAAATACAAAAGATATGTGAAAGTGGAAATATTTTGAACAATGAAGATGGTTCTCAAATTAATTTGTGTAATTTCAATTCTCCAGAAAGAATATTGCATAATTTAGTAACGAATAACTCTCCAACAAGATCTAGATCACAATCACCAAATAAGTATGCTTCCCAATCCCCCAATAAATATATTTCACAATCGCCTAACAAGTATTCTTTACCGTCACCTAGTAAATATAGATCACAATCTCCAGAACGTATAATAAAGAACTCGATGTTTAGTAGAGATGATATACTGGTACAGGAGTACATGGCAAAAAATCAAAATTTGAAGAAAATCAACAAAAAACCAATAAAAATATTGGATGCTCCTGATTATTCATCCAATATCAAGCTTTCATTGCTTGAATACAGCAAAAAATCTGTTTTATGTGTAGTTTTGAACAATGAGGTGTATTTATTGAATGAGGCGACAAATGAAACTATAAATTTAGATATTTTTGACAAATCTAGAATAATCAGCAACATTAACTGGTGTGATGATGATATTCATTTGTTGATAGGTTATGAAAATGGTAATATAGAGCTATACGATACAGATACCTATGAAAGAAAAAGAGATATAACGAATTTTGCAGATGATCCTATTTTAAACTCTTGTTGGGTAGGCCAATATATCGTAACAGGAACATTGAACGGAATAGTGTGTATTCATGATGTAAGCAAAAAACAGCATTTACTTGACAAGATTGATATCAAAAAAGAATATCATTTGGATGATGATACATTTGTGAGTGGTGTTTGCATGAGTGAAAATTGTAGTACAGTTGTAATTGGAACCAGCAATGGCTGCACATACTTTTATCAATTTGACGTAACAGAAAAGAAATTTGTGTATTCATTTAAAGACACATTGTGCAAATCAGATGTTTTTTCAATGATAAAGGCTATTGAATTCAATCCTATTCACCCAAACATTGTATCCACTGGAAATTTTAATAAAAATAACGGATTTATTAAAATATACGATACCAAAAAGAAGTCATTGATAAAGAAAATAGAAACTGGTGTTCAAATAACATCGCTTCATTGGCATTACGACTACAAAACACAGAAATTTGAAATCATTACTACTTGCGGTGATCCAAACAATTCTATAGCAATTTATGATTACAACAGCAGTACAAAAATAGCGGAAATTGAAAAAGCCCATATGGATCCTATAATCACAAGTTCATTGAACAAACAAAATGGGGTTATAGTGACAGTTTCAAAGCAAGAAAACTTATGCTTTTTCAAGCTATACGATGTTTATAAAAGTAAAGCAACATACAATTCTATAGATTTTAGTAAAGATGCCCTAAAAATGAAATAATCTACTTAATTATATACTACTTAATATATTCTAATATAGCTTCATTGAACTCAATGATCGATAATTAGAAAGCGAGATGAAAAAAAACATTAGTATGCTTACCTCTTCTATGAATTTCACTTAAATTAAGAAAAAACACAACAGAAAAAATAAAACCAAACTAGAATCAGCTTCTAAAGACCATCTACTTAATTCAAAATAAACTCAGAAGAGTTAGTAAAGAAATAAGCAATAAATGATGGTTTTAAATACCGATTTGTTTAGGATACTAACAGAAAAGAAAAAAGCCAATTAACATTGCAAAAAACAAATGCAAAACCCAAATCCAAAGAATAAAAGCAAAACAAAATATTTCAACAACAAAAATAAAATAAATTCTATCTTTAAAGTCAAAAAAACATTTTATAAACTCTTATTGACTTTTTCATCAAATCCACAAGTTTTCATACAATGATTGGTTAATCTTCCTTTTCATCTCAAAAAAAATATTATTGTGATAGTAAAACAATATCTTAGCTATTTAGAAAATAGATAAGATACTGAACATAAACTAATGAAGTAGAATTGAAATTTGTGATTTTTAAAGAACTATGAAAATCTGAAATAACAATCTTTCTTTCACACACTATTGCGAGAAATAACATGCTTAGTAGTACATCCTTTAATAGTTTCTTTTTCTCTAAGTAAACATCAGAAAGTAAGATTTTCCATGTACTGAGCCATAAATCATTTGATAATAAATCCTACACAAATAGATATTATCTGTTACCCAGAAATAAAATGTAACTACACACAAAATGGCAAAATCAGTAGAATGATCAAAAGTTGGAATAAAACATTACCGCCAAAGCAAACTGTTAAAGCGTCTCAATACAAGAAAAAGACAAAACAACAACTTGGAAAGACGTTCATGTGAGATTCTTCCATTGAACATTACCAATCTTGAATTTTAAAATGATATAAGAATACTATCAAAAAGTTAAAAAAAAAGCACCTGTATTCAAAATAAATTTGAAAACTTACAATTATGAAAAGATGGTGAATAACAACAAAAACTAAATTTTCATCAATCTACTTTTCCATTTCCTTTCGTCAGCAAATCTTCAATACTTGAACCAACACCAATAAAACTTAGATAAAACCCTCAGCACATCAATAAATTGACAAGCTAACTAAACAACCAACTCAATATTTTGAAAAACAAAACAAATACCAGTTGTTATTCGATAATCAAATGTATATTGATTCAGTAACACAACAAAATAGTGTTCAACATTATACATGCACAACTACAATACCGTTGACTAGGTTTTCTTTTATACTTAAGAAAGAATTCTGAGATAAACTAACATCCCTTAGGAATGTGTTTTGAAATGTAAGGAAACTATTAAAATAAACAACATGAAACACTATTAAACCATAACAATAACAAAGCTGACTGTATCGTTTGAAAAAAAAAATCAAACAACAAAGACAACTTCTGTTAGGTTTAAAAAAATGATATGTTAATCGATAATTGAATCATTCACTAAAAAAATCATCAACAAACCACATTTCAAACATGATGAAAACGTTTTCCCACAAAATTAAAAGAAACTTCAAAACTATAAATCTGTATTCCATTAAAAAGAAGATTGAGTCAAAAATTCTATAGTCATCTCATGTTTAAAGACCTCAAGAACCTGAAAAATTTCACTGCTGAAATAGATTGAAAGCTATTATGCTACATTACATTTAATAAAAAATATAATGAACAAAATAACCAAATCTTGAATGAAATTGTATTCTTTTGGTTAATAAACAGTAAGATGATAAGAAAAATATCATCGATTATCAATGTTAATGGAAATGTTCAGATAAAAACATTTTGAACTTTCATTTTAAAAACGTAAAGAAAACAACACCATGAAAGTCAGTAATTTGATACAACAAAAATTCTAGCAAAAAAACTCAATAATCTTACTTCTTTTAAACAAAAGAAGAAAACATACATTTGAATTTTTAATAGCTCCAACGTCAAAACACCAAAAGCTAGATTATTAATCATCCCACAAATTCCTTTGATTTCCAAAGCTCAAAAGAAAACCCAATTTTATTGAGTATCGAAGTCTAAACTATCTTATTATTTATTTCATACATGAATCTCAACAAATGTCAAATTATACAACTTTCATTATTTTATACTGAGTTAGTCATTTAAAAAAAAAGGATAACACCTTATAGTCTGATTGTTTTTGATTCTTTATAACATATTAACCAAAATAAATTCAAAAGAAAATAAAAACATCAAACAACCAATGAAAATTTAATAATTTTAAAGCAACAAAAAAAAATAACATGCTATCAAAGACAACACATATTCCTTTTTATGCTAGTCACTTCTCTGAAATCATAATCGTAGTAAATACTCCATAACTTGATGTATAAACTAATACCAAACCATTTCTTTATTATGTAGTCTTTATAACTGGAAATCCACAGAAAAATCCATTCTTAACATGCAAAACTCATCAAATGAAAAATAAAACTCCCATTTTCAAAAAATCCACTATCCAAATAAAAAAAGAAGAAACTATCAAAGTATCTATACAACCATGAAACCAGATTTCTTACCATAAATGATAAGTATTTCATTTGGAATAATAATCAAAAGAACTATAAAGATCTAAGATCCACTCCAATTGCTAACTTCATCAATGTGTTTATATATCTACAATAATAAATGATCCAAAAATTTAAAATTTGATTTAAAGATACCTTTAATGTAGATTCACAATTAAATAGTAAAAATACAGGTATCAATAAAAGGGGAATGTTCTAGCTATGACGCTAGAAAGAACAGATACTACATTTGATCTAAGCTATAAAAATATAACTCAAAAAGATGGTTTATATACCATATTTACTTAAGATAGAGATATTTAAAGTGTGTTTAAAGAAAAAATTACCCAAAATTTCAATACTTATATATAAGTGGCAAATGAAATAAGGAGAGACAAAAAAAAAAAAGCAAAAAAAAAGAAACGATAACATATATATGTGGACAAATCAGAAGCATTTCCTATTTGGTCAATTATGTCTGAAATAGGAAATGTGTGTGGCTTTCTGTGAAAAAAAAGAGGAATTTGTGACAGCGAGCACGTGATACATCCATAAACGGGGTTTTACACAACTGAGAGTTTCAGTAGATATCATGACACAACTATACTTAGTAAGTGAATAAGATGGAGGTATCAAAAAAATAAGAAATTGGTTTAGGTATAAAACTTATTAAATGATAAGTTTTTTTTTGAAATTGTGACGTTTAATGCTTGGAAAACATGTTGTTGTTTTTTGGCTTTGAATATCTGCCTTTTACTGGAACTTAAAGTCCAGTGTATTGTAGAGTTTGCATCATTATGATCAGAAGAAAAGGATATCATGCATAAAAATCTGAGTTTGATTGTGTCAAATAATGCCAAGATACCACATATTAACCATGAATGCAATGCTCTGTGATTCAAGTTAACAGCTTTTTTTTTAAAAAATTAAACCCGATGGAATAAGCTTCTATTTTGACAATAATTTATTACTCTGAAACAAGTTATTCATTTTGTAATCTGTAAAGTATGTAGCCTTTTTTTTTTTTTTTACATACTCGATAGACCTGCTGGAATGAAAGCAAGAAATAATACAAGAAGTGATTGGTAATAGTACATCAATCTTGTCTTCTGAAGTTTAATAAGTTGGTGTGTCGTATTTGCCTTTCAAACCTCTTTGCATCATATATGATTGTTTTTTTAAAAAAAAAACTACTAGTACATTTTCTTATTGGAGGTATACTTACAGTCCTTTTAAATGCTAACAAGTTAATAGAGATATCTACTTGAGGAGCATATCGTTCAATGTGTGGAATATCATAGAAAAGCCGATAAAAATTCAAAATGTCGGGATAACGTTATCTGAGTTAATGAACACATAAGCATAGGCCATTAAAATATATAAAATACTAGTTGCTTGAGGGGTGAGAACAAATAAACAAGTATCTACGTTTCATCAACATAACGTAAAATTGGCGTGTCGTTGATCACGTGCCAAATTTTTTTTCTTTACGAAACTATATTTTGCCACCTTTCTCTTCTATTGAATCTATATATCGGTTCCAATACACATCTCATGAGAAGAAGGGGATACCCAAATTACGTTTTCAGAAGAAATGCATTATTTGGACAGTTTTAAAGGGGCTGAAAACTATCAATTTTTATACCTATCATTTAAAGAGCTGTTTAAATCGTACTAAACTTACTATGCAATATACGTATAGTTGAAAAAAAAAAGGTGTGCCAGCATCGAAATTACTGTAATATGCATTTCTAAAATTTGGAAAAAAGATGCCACAATTATACTAGTTGAGGGTAGGTCGGTAAAGTCCGACAAAAGTTTTCGGAATTACACTTTGTTTACTTTCAAAAAAAAAAAAAAAAATAGAGAATGTTTACGAGAGGGGGGCCAAAGTGAATAATGTGCCCTATTTGAGTTTTTTATGTATTAAAATAGGGACAATATAAAAAAAAAAAGAAATAGTTAGCGAGAATTTACACGTATGACATTAACGCATCTGTTTCATATACAACACAGTCCAATTATATCATTAATGAAATTTCTTACGCTTTTAGTTTTTAATTTGGTCAGTTTACAAACAACTATTATTGTAAAAATGTGATGTAATGATAACTTATTCTTAAGATGATGGGTGTTTCATGTGTTATTGGGGGTTTTTTCTCTACGGTGGAAAAGAAAACATACAATTAATCCGGGAAATGATAAAGTTTTAAAAATATGCTGCATCTAGAGCTTTTTTACGAGTGTGACAAAATCTCCAATGGAAAAAAGTTGGAAACAACGGAAAGAACGAAATAAGTGCAAATTTAGTCTCAAACAAACTGAATGTCGATTAAAAATAAGCAAATGTGTGCAACTTGCGTCTCAAAACAGTGTGTATGTCACTTTACAAAAAAAAAAAAAAGAAAAGAATCTCTTTACGCATTTTGCCTTACAAATGTAACAAGATTTATGGCTTATTTTTTTTTTTTTCACCCTTTTTCATTTAAAATTAAAAATTTATGCATTCTTGTTATGCATGAAAAAATTAATTTAAATATAAAATCAGTTCATTAATGACTGCGGTATTTTATTTTTCCCAATATAATCTAGTTGAGGTATCTTTACAGCGCATATATATTTTTTTTCGACACTAACAAATATACCATGCTACAAGTCTTTTGTTCATCAATAAGAGAACAAAAGGATTTTTTCACATTTTTCGACAAAAAGCATGTTTTTTTAAAAAAAAAATGACCTGATTGTTCGTGTATATTTTACGTAAATTAAATAAAACCCATTTACTTCGTTGTTTTTTTTCTCCTGGGATAATGATTCAATAGTCATTTTTATTTATCTCTGCCCAATATACCTGAATTGGTGTATTTGTGTTTATGCATAGCCTCTCTGTATTAATATTCATTTACACTCCTTACTTTTGTATATTTGTAATTTTTTGTTTTGTTTTGTTATTTTTCATATTTACTATTTTGTTTTTAAAATATCGCAACGATATTTGGCAATGAATACTATGCCATTTTGAAATTACGAGTCAAAATTTTTTTTTAATGCGTTCATATATTTTTACACTTACATTACTTTCAAACAAGAAGGCAACAGTCCATTTGTTATTTCTTTGTTTTCATTTTTTTTTCTTTCTCTTTTATGAAAATACTCTTTCCTTTATTTCAGTTGTGTAAGGTTTTTATTTTTACTGAGTAAATAATAAACACATCAATATAGACTTTTTCCCCCCTTGGGTATGGGCCCTTAATAACAACACATGAAAAAAAAAATTATTAAGATTTTAATATAAAGTTTATGTATTTAATTTTACAAATTAATGTATAAAATTAAGAAGAATATTGGCCTTTGTTATGATAAAACTACTTAATTGAAGAAAAACCAAAATATTATTATTAAATCAAAGATTAATTTTTTTTTTTCGTTCTTTTTAATTTGCTCTTGATCTCTCATAATAAATAATGGGATTTAAACTACCTTCTATACAAGAGCTTAAGCTTAAGGCCAATATAGTTCAAAACGACATACATTCTGACTCAAACAGAACAGAGCTTGACTATAATGAGCAAGATGACTTGAATGCCAAACAAAATTCATTGCAAAACTTTCACTTGGTAAACTCTGGTAATTCCCAAGCAATTCCAATGAATAGCATAAATATTATGAATAATGCAAGCAGTATGAGTTCAATGAATAACATGATAAGTATGAATAATACAAATAACATGATTACTATGAATAACACAAATAATATGAATAACATGGCTGGCATGACAAACACAAATAACGTAAACAACATGAACATCATAAACGGTATTCCTAACGTCAACAACATGAGTTATTTACCCAACGACAATAATCCACAACAACAAGTTCACCCGCAAAATATACCACCTCAAATCATGCTACAACCACCAATGTACCAGAATCTACCACAGATGAATTCAATGATTATGCCATCAAACCCCCAAATGCTTAATTATAACAACATGGTGATGGTTCCTCAATATTATATGAATCCCAATTATATGCTTATGAACAACCAGCCATATTATAATAACATTCAAGGCAACTATATTATGAATCATAACAACATGATGCAACACAAACAACAGATGGGGTTTATTAAACCTAATATGAAACAAGAGAATAAGGTACATAAACCAATTAAAAAGAATTTAACCAAACCAAAAAAAAATGTTATCAAAAGCAGTGAACCTTGTATAGAATACGACATCAAAAACCATAATACTAAAAAAGATATCGATATTATAGAAAAAGTCAAAAGGTCTCTTCTAAAAAACAGACAAGGTAGACCTATCACCCTTGATTTATCTATCAACGCTACGTTATACGAGTCATTGAATGACTACATATTACACTATTTGAGAAAGAACTATAATCTAGATTATTGGTATTCTCAAGATATTAATCTTGATTCAATTTCTTACATGAACGGTGGTAATAGAGAAATAAGTGAAATAACCAAAAAGCTGAGAAATGATATTGACTTGGACAATTTAAAAGAAAATGATTCAATAGTCATCAATAACTTAGATATTCTAAAGTTTCTTTATCTAGAAAAAAGTAATATTGAGACCAAAAATTTTAAATACAAATTACCTTTTAACAAGAGTAAAATAGTTGTCAGTCCTATCATCGATGATGGCAAATTTTTTCCTCAAACTGATACCAATAAGGAACTGTTTGATATAGATATTTATAAGAAGATCGAAATGAAACCACATGGAAATTACGTGGATCAAGAGGATAACGAAAACAAGAACTTTGCAACAAACAGTGGAAATGTTTGTAATGTTAAAAAATCTCAAATTCTTTATACTGTAAAAGATTCATTTGAATCAATATTGCCTGAATTGAAAAGAAGAATGCGATTGAAACCAAATCAAAAACTGGCTATTTTAAAACAATACAAAAAAAATATGCTGACTAAAATAGACAGCAAAGCTAAAACAGAATCACAATCAGCATTGGATTCAAAGATTGTAATGTTTGATTATATCCCTATAGTTAATGAACATGAAATAAACATTGAATTTTTTAAAAAAATTATATGTTATCCTAAGTACAGAACTAATTATGACTTGATACTAATAAAAAGAGACGATTCTATTCCATCAATGAATCACCAAATAAGATGCTATCTAGACAAGGAAGTTTACTTTGAAAAAATAAACGAATACAAATCCATAAAGGAGAATCTTTATGGCTACTATATCATGAAGGATATCAATACTGCTTTAACAGGAACAATGATGTCTAATTACAATGGAAATATTAGTTTTCAGTCATACATGAAATTCAATCAACATAGGAAGTTCATGTCACAATCGGAGTATGAGGAAGAAGAAAGAGCAAATAGTATAGACCATGAAAAATCTTCATTGAGTGGAAAGTTCAAGACATTTCCAACTGGTGTTGAGTATTTTGAACGTGAAGACAAGTCCAAGGAAGAAGACGAAAAACCCAAATTTATGTGCTATGACCTGTGGGTGCTAGATTTCAATTGATTTAATATGTGCTTTAATTTACTTTATTTTTTGTTTAATTACTATTAGTACCTGTCACGTGCAAAGTCCTATTTCCTTGTTGATTAATATCAGTCATGGATTCATTCCCATTTTTTTTTTTTTCCTTCATTTTTTTTCACCCCTGTTAAAAAATTCATGGTGGTTTAGTAGAGTTTTCGTTTCCCCCCTTAAATGTATCATATAAGGTCATGATTATCTTAATCTAGAAAAAAACCAAAGGAATATCACCCATAATGTCATTGAACAACATAGAAAATATTGATCTTGAACAAAAATTATCATTACAATCGATTTGTAATTTCTTAAAAGCCAGAACTTCTTATGATGTTTTAGCAGTTTCTTACAAGCTTATAGTTTTGGATACTAAACTAACATTAAAGAAGGCATTGACGATTTTGAATAACAATAATATAGTATCAGCACCTTTATGGGATGCCGAAAACGGAAAATTTGCAGGTCTTTTGACTTTAACAGATTTTATCAACTGTATTCAATATCAAATAAAGAATAACAAAAACGATGGTGAAAACATTATAGATTACTTACCCCTTAAGGAATTGTACAAATTGGAAACAGATAAGAATTTCCCTTACAAATTAGATGACGTTAACATCCATCCTTTTCAATCATTATTTCAAGCATGTTTAGAAATGAGCAAATCAAACTCCAGAAGAATATCATTAATTGACTTTGATGAAGATACAGGAAAACACATTGTAATATCTGTTTTGACCCAATATAGAATTCTTAAGTTTTTGACATTGAATTGCAGAGAAATAAGATTTTTGAAAAAAAAAATTCACACTTTAAACATCATCAAGACCTTTGATACGATCAAGTTTTGTAATATTCATACTCCTGTAATTGATGTCATTGAGATTCTATCCAAAACCGGGGTTTCTTCTGTGCCTATTCTAGAACAAGTCAATGAAAAAGACTATAAATTGATAAATTGCTATGAATCTGTTGATGTTATTGGTTTAGTTAAAAACGGTTTATACAATGACCTTACTTTGACTGTTGGTGAAGCATTGTTAAAAAGAAACGAAAATGACTTTGAAGGTGTTTATACATGCCAAGAAGATGAAACTCTCTTTAATATTTTAGATTGTATAAGAACAAATAGAGTACATAGATTCTATGTGATAGATAAAAACGGCTATATCAAAGGTTTATTAACTTTAAGTGATATACTAAATTATATATTAAATGCTGGTACAGCATAGTGTTCGGTGTTTTCATATCAATTTATTTCTTATCACCGTGAATTCGTACTTTTTCTATGGTACCTTTTTTTTTTTTTCAAACTACGCTATTTTCATTTTTAAAAAAAAACGAAGGAAAATTTCACCTTAGCCTTTAATTTAGATTATATTACATAATTACTAGTTGTAAGTATGAACACGGATTTAACATAGAGTTAAATACATAACAGAAGCCCAAGGAACTTGTTGAAAATAAAGAAAGGAAAGAAAATAAATATGTCATCTTCTATCACAGAGCCATTGATAAACACAATCAATACCTCTGAGGAAGCAGTTTACTCTCAGCAACCATCAAGCTCATCAAACCAAACAGATGCGAATGACATAAGCGAGTTTACTCAAAAAGCATATTTTCCTCAAGTGACTCTTCGAGCAACTATCATATCATTGTTCATTGGTACTTTGGTTTTGCTGTCAAATATGCAATTTGGGTTGCAATCAGGCTGGATCACCATGATGACATTACCGTCGTCGTTACTATCATGTGCGATTTTCAAAAGCATCTATCCAATTTTTTTCCCTTATAATGGCAACAATTTTACTGATGTAGAAAACGTTTACTGCCAAAGTATAGCTGTTGCTGTGGGCACTTCTGCTTTATCGCTAGGTTTTGTTGGTATTGTTCCAGCAATACAAAAGTTTTTGACCATCGAAGAAGCTGGTGGATTGGATCTATCTATTTTGAGTTATAAACAATTGTTGTATTGGGGCACAGGATTGGCCTTTTTTGGTGTATTTTTTGCTGTTCCATTAAGATCGCAAGTAGTAATTAAGGAAAAGCTGCCGTTTCCTTCAGGACAAAGCACAGCTGTGTTAATATCAGTATTGAATGGGAACACACCGATTATCCAAGAAGTAAGCCAACATGAAATCAATATGATGAAGTTGAAACTTGATAATAATGAAGATTCAAATCAAAGTATTTTGACCAAAGAAGATAGCACTAAATCAAATTCTGTCAAACAAGAAAATTCGGATTACTTGTATAAACAGAACATAAAAATTCTGCTCATAACGTTTATTATTTCTGCTTTCTACACCATCTTTTCATACTTTATCCCACAAGTAAAGGCAATTCCAATCTTTGGAAAGTTTTTGTCAACTCATTATATGTGGAATTTCCAACCTTCCCCTGCATACTTTGGCCAAGGTATAATCATGGGGCATAAGACGACTTCATACATGCTACTGGGAGCTCTTTTGGGTTGGGGATTTCTGTCTTACATAGCTTATTATAAGAAATACGTGGATATAAATGTAGATCCAAATGATTGGCAAGGGGGCATAAGTGGATGGGTTTTATGGCCATCATTGACCATAATGCTTGTTGATTCATTGATTGGGCTGATGATAGTATGCATAAAGGCATGTGCCAAGTTTTATCTACAAAGTAAAAGTAAAATTGGATTCAACAACGAAAACTTTAAATTTAATAAAAAGACATTTAGAGCAAGTTTTTTTGGTACTAAGTCTAGAGATGATTTTCCAGAGTTACCTTTGCCAATGCCAATTAATAATTTAACTGATAGAAACATAGTAATGTCAACAAACATGAATAAAAAGTCATCTATTTTGGGAACTATGAGAAGATCTTCATCTCCAACAAACAATTCCCAGTATGGCTCATCAGATAATCTTGACGAGATTGCTATTGTTGATGAAAATGCTGAAACAAAAATACTCAAAATCAAAGAAAATGGACACACAATCATTTACGTTAGTAACGAGCACATAAACGATGATATTATTGATGAGAACCTACTTGTTTCTAATACAATCACCATCACAGGAATAGTTGTATCTTTTATGCTGTGTATTTTGGGAATGATTTATGTCTTTGGAATTCATATTATTCCTGTAAGTTCTCTGCTTTTAGCTTTGTTCCTGTCAATGTTTTTATCTATCCTTGCTGTACGTGCATTGGGTGAGACTGATCTGAATCCTGTTTCAGGATTGGGAAAACTATCACAATTGATATTTTCTCTAGTAACAAAGAAAAATACTCCCGGAGCCATTTTAATAAACTTGGTTGCAGGTGCCATTTCAGAAGCAGGTTCGGAGCAAGCAGGAGATTTGATGCAAGATTTGAAAACAGGTCATCTTTTGGGTGCATCTCCAAAATCTCAGTTTATAGGAATGCTTATAGGTACAACTTATTCTATTCCTGTAGCTGCGGCTTTGTACTTGCTATATGATAAAGTATACGAAATACCATCGCTCGAATTCAGAATTCCAACAGCCTTGGTTTGGATTAACTCAGCAAGATTGTTTTACGGAGGTGGATTGCCTGAAGGATGTGTATTTTGCTGTTTGATTGTTGGTGTTATTTTCTCTATAATTTCATTGATCAAAAACTTGATGATAGAACTTGGAAAAGGAAAGCAGCATAAATGGCTTGTAGATATACTCCCAAGTGGTGTTGCTGTTGGTATTTCAATGATTATTTTGCCTGCATTCACAATACAAAGATTCCTTGGAGGGATGTTTGCTTTTTGGTATTACAACAGAGAAGGTTCCAGTAGAACCAAATTGATTATTGTGTCCAGTGGATTGATTTTAGGAGAGGGTGTATGCTCAGTATTGAATATGATATTTGCTTCTTGTAAAGTACCTCATATGTAAAATAAATAAACATAATAGTAATATTAAGTTCATAGGTATATATTAAATATTGATGATTATCTAACAGAATCTCTGCTTTCTAAAAACTTTTGTCTTTCTAAGAAACCACCTTTATTACCAGCCCAACCTTCTTTAAGTTCTTCATGATTGATTTTTGATTTGTCCACATAATTGGCCCAATCTATCTTCGACTTTTCTAAAGTTGTAAGATTTTTAAATTGTGAGTTTTTACCATTGATAATGTCTTTCAAAATGGACTTTCTTTTGAGAGGACGTATAAGATTTTTATTCTTTACTTCAACCTTCTCTACTTTATCATCATTGGTGGGATCTTCTTTATCATCGAACTTCAAACTGTTGAAGTATTCCTTTGCCATGGCACTATCCTTAGGAACTTCAATTTCTTCGTCTATGACTTTTCCAGCAAATTTATATTTTCTTTTGATTTTAATTTTTTCTATAATCTTCTGTTGTGTATTATTTCGCACTAAAATATTGTCAATGTTTATATCGTCTTGGGAATTTAGAATGTCTATATGTGTATTGCTGTCATTCTGTTTGTATACAGAGTGCGTTAGCTTATTTAGTTTATTGAATATGGTATTAACATCAACGGAATTTGTTAAATTGGAGTCTTGTATAAGAATATTACCATACTTGTTTAGTTGTTCCTTAAGAAATAAATCATTTTGGTCATTCTTGGCGTTGTTTCTTGTTTTAATATTGGATGATATGTTGTTGTTTAAATCATACAAATCTTCTTCATCCAAATCAGAATCGTTGTTGACATTAAGAAGAGGATTGTAATCTAAATCTTCATCAGAATTGTAATCATCCGTTATGTTAGACATAGTCGTTTGGATGATAAAGAAGGTATTCGTAGTAAACAGTAGGTGTTTATATTGGTACCTGATGCTTAGATTCTGAGCTTTCTTTTTTTATTATTTTTTATCGGATATAAACAACTCTCATGTTCTTGACTTTTTTTTTAAAGCCATAGTATTTTTTTTGCTTGTTTTGGGAAATTTTTAAAATCGTATATAGAGGAACGGAGTGATTCATTTATTCACCTATATATTATGAAATATAGCTTTCTAACAGCTATAGTCATATGACAAAAAAATAAAACAAGTTGTTTAACATTGAACCATACAATATATAATAATAATAATAAAAATGTCTGTTTGCGTTGGTATTATCAAAACTGTTGGTGTTTCCTCTTTGGGGTTATACACTGGTCTTTTAACCTCCTCTTATTTAATTTCTAAAAACATTACTACTTGTGATAACTCAGAGTTGAAAAATAAAATCATCTGTAAATTATCCAAGTTTGCTCTAGTTTTATTGAGTTTGTCAACTGTCTTTTTAGGTGTTGGATATTTCCAAGTTCCTTTGAGATACAAACAACCTTATACATTATATGGGTTTTTAGTAGGCCCATTAACAGGATTTTATAGTTTGTTGTTGAGTAAATGCCCATACAAAAAGACATGTCCGGTTACCAAGAAGGAAGGTGAATGTCCAGCTACAAAAGGCGAGTGTCCTATGAAGAAGGATATCAACTTGTCCAAGCACTTGTTGTTGCTACTAACAGGTACTTTGCCAGTCTACTGCTTGAATATTCTGGGCTTGTACGGAGAGGGAGTATTCTGAGGAACTGAACCTGGCGCTTATACGTCAATAACCGATATAAGTCCGTTTCTTTATGTCCAATAAGATTTATTTATATATGTCCGATCCGCTATATTTATATATGTCCGATGCGCTACATCTATATATGTCCGATACGCTTTATTTATTTACATCCGATAAACCTCCTGTTTTTTGCTTTGTTTATGCGCCCATGTCCCGTGCCGATGATCAAATTTCCTATATCCGGTCCTCATCCATTTTCTTCACATTTTCTTCCTCCATTTATCTCCATTCTCCCCGCGTTTTCAGCTCTTCTGTTTTATCACGTTACTTTTTTTTGTCGCGGTGATGTTATTTCCTCATAATTTAATCGTTCCAAAGGGGGAAAATCTAGTACGGGTGGAATTGACGAAATTCCCAGCTTTTCTGCTTTACCTTGTTTCTTTACCCCCCATACTGGACTAAAATTTTTTTTTAATTTAAAAAAACAATCATTAATTTAAATTATACAAACCAATACGAAGTAAATAAACCTACACCTAAAGCTACAACATAAATTAAAAGATTACTTTGGTCTTTATCATTAAACCTACTTTTTACATAAATTCTACTGCTTCTCTACTTTAATGCCTTATCAAAAAGTTTGCAAACTTCAAAGCGGTTCATTTTCTACTGTGTATAAAGGAAACCTTACAGAAAATAATCAAGTCTTTGTTGCTCTTAAGTGTTGTTATAAACCAATCTTTAACGTCACTAATGATAACCCGGATTACCAAATTCTCCATAATAAGTTCCAAAACAAATTAAAGAAAATTTTTAAATTAGTGAATAATGAATACGAAATTCTTAATAAGCTAAGACAAGGATCCAATATTAGTTTTTACAACAACGTATTGAATGATAACAATATTTGTCATATGGTGGATTTTTTGGAGTCTTCTGAATTCTACATTTTTGTATTGCAATACTGTGAATTTGGTGACTTGTATGATCATATGAAATTATTAAGAAATTCTAATGATAATTCCCATCGTCCGATAAATTACCATAAAATTATAAACCAAATCCATCAGGCCTTGATTTATGCTCATAACTTAGGTATTGCCCATAGAGATATCAAACCAGAAAATATCCTTTTGGATGCTAATTGCAATGCTAAATTAACTGATTGGGGGCTATCTACATTCAATTTAACATCTTTACAACAATGTATTGGTACCGAAAAATATTTAGCTCCTGAATGCTTTTTCCCTCAATATATCAAGAAAGAAGAATACGCCAAGTTTGACAAAATACCCAATTATATTATCCATCAAAATTTAACAAATATCAACATTTTAAAGCAAGATGGGTACGATACCATTGTTTCTGATTATTGGTCTTTGGGTATAACATTTTTATACATACTATTTGCATCTTGTCCTTTTAAATTTGCAGCCATACAACATCCTTCGATTCTGAAGAAACTTGATAAGCTACCTATAAATGAAAGAATGAATGTAACGCTACCCGAAAATAAAAACTTCCAGTTGTATATCAACAGTTCGTCAACCTTTATAGAAGAATATTATTTCCAAAATCTATTGAAACAAGAATCGCTGGCGATTTCCAAAAATACCATTCATGCTGCGATGAATATTCAAGATAATTCTCATTACCCTGCTTTTTGGTTGACTTTACTACCCTCTGTTCAAATGGTATTGGATATGGATTTGGCCAACATGGTGTATCAAAACAATGTTAATGACATGTCGAAGAACTCCTACATATTTAATACTTCAGCTAATCAATTTATTGATAAAAATAAAATATACTTCAATGATAAAATAACAGAAATTATCGGCTACACTATACAATTATTGGAAAGAAGTATTCCTTATAGATTATGGCTGCTACATCAAATATCCGCTTTAATAACTGACAATTTGATGTGCATAGATTACCTGAAAAGAGATTTAACTTTGTTTATGAAAGATTTGAACGCAATATTGCAAATACAGGTTTTAGTATTGAAAGAATTTGTTAGACAGTTGGCTGATTTACCTGCCCATTTCATATCTATAGAATGCATTGATCTTAATCAAATCATAAGCAACATATCTCATATCTATAATAACAGGAACTTATACAATAACCCTGAGGAAGAACCTGAAGTCCTGGAAGAAGACATTATAGAGACAACCAGTAGTGATAATGACGTGTTTGATGAGAACCATAACAATAGACAATTCAGTTTGAATGCTAAGAATACCAGAGGTTTCAGTAACATGACATTATTTGAAACCCATAAACGTTCGGCTAGTGAAGAAAAAATACCTATCAAAATGGATAAAACTAGTAGTGATTCAACAAAGACTGATGAATACACCATAGAAAAACCTGATTACGAAGACGGAGAGGAGATTATACAGTCTTTTCAAGGAGTAAGTATTTGAATAGTTTTTTTCTTTCGGAATGAAGGAAAACTCAGTATCTATGTATCTATGTATATACATACAATATTAGAAGTTCAAAGGTTTGTAGCACACTCGTCTCAATAGCCTGTAGCGTTCCTACCAATAGGGTATGCGGGTAGCGTGCACAAATGACATATGCTAACAGCGTATAGCAAAAGCTTGTACCCTCAGCGTGTACGCAAAGCTGGTACTCACAACCATTCCCAACCCACCATCCCAACAGCTTAACCCTTCACACCATAACAACCCGTAATCATATACCCCGCTAACACCATACACCACTACTGCCATTGCATTGCCTAGTGTAAAATTTTTACTCTTAAAATTTTTTGGTAGTGAAAATTTTTCGTTTCTTTCTTTTTTTTTCCCTCAATCACCCTTATAACCCATTTAGAGTGTTTCCACGTTAAAAAATGAAGACTGACATTTTATCACATATAAATATATTTTAAAATTTTAATAAAGAACTTTATTCATGATAGAATACACTATATGAACCAAAAACAACAAAAAAAACACATCTAAATTTTTACAATGTCTTGTCAATTCTTTACCAGAACTGAAGAAAATATTGAAACCACCACAGGATACCCAGATTTTGATACCATTGCTAATGATGGGGTTTTCGGTAAAATTACTTTTTCTGAAGATAATGTTCCAGATTTGAGTACAAAGCCTACTACCAAAGCTATCAGTGACAACGGTCTTTATTTGGCCATTGCTTTAGCTGATAACCTTAAAGTTTACTCCGGTGAAAAGGATTTCTCTTCTTTAATTATGGAAATTCCACTGGAGAAACCTCTATATTCCATGAAATTTTCTAATACCGGTAGATTTTTACAAACTTTCCAACAATTTTCTGTGAACAAAGAAGAAAATGAAGGTCTAAAGAACTGTACAGTTTATGATGTTATAAACAACAAAAAGCTATATGAATATACCAATAAGTCCTTGGACAATTGGCATTTGACTTTCAATAAAAACGATACCTTTGTCATTCAACTATCCAATAACAGAAAATCTATGAAGTTCATCAAGCTGAATAAGAACTGTGACAACTTATCTTTTGACTTATCTGAAAACATTTACAACACATTCAACTTTGCAAACTCTATAGAAAACTTTGAAATATCTCCAAACTGTAACCAACCTCCAATCGTTGCCACTTTCACTCCTGTTAAGTCTGGTAAGCCTGCCTCTTTACAAATATGGGTAACTTCATCTTTACCTAATAAGAAACCTATAGAACAAGCTGTCAATACAAAGACATTTTTTGCTGTAGACTCATGTATATTTTATTGGAACGCTAAAGGTACAACAGTATTGGGAAAGACATCCACAAACTTTAACAGTAACTCCTACAATGGTGAAAACAAGTTATATTTATTATCCCACATTTCTAACCAAGCTTTATTGTTGACTTCATCCAAGGATTCTGGTCCTATTCATGATATTAATTGGAACGTTGATGGGTTGTCCTTTGCTGTCAATTTTGGTTACATGCCTTCAAAGACTGTATTTTACAACACCAAAGGTGATGTAATCAAACAAATGGAGCCAGATAAGAAGAATACCATTCTACACTCTCCAAATGGTAAGTATGTTTTGATTGCTGGTTGGGGTAACCTTGCTGGTGCAGTTGATATTTTTGATATCACTGACAATTATAAAAAAATAGTCTCTTTTGAACAAAGTAATATCAACTTTGTTGAATGGTCTCCTAGCGGTGAATTCTTATTGATGGCTATAACTTCTCCAAGATTAAGAGTTGATAATGTAATAAAAATATTACACTTCTCTGGTAAATTGGTTTACATCAAGGAATTCAAAGAATTGTTGCAATGTGGATGGCGTTTAAAGGATTTGAAATCCAAAGACCCGGTTTATAACTTCAAAGATGCCAAATTGAAGATCCATCACCATTTTACAGTTACTCAATATAAGATCAAAAACGCTGGAAAAGAACCTAACCCAGGTGCTCCTAAAAAACCTGCTACTTCATGGAGAGCCTCCAGAGGTAAAGTCAGCAGTGGTTTATTTGAACCTGGTGCCAGCAGCGGTAGCGGAAGCTTTGCTGCCAAAAGACAAGCAAATGCCAAAAAGACTGTTCCAGGTGCCGTTCCAGGTGCTGTTCCTGTAAGTAACAAAAAAACACCAACAAACAAAAACGGAGGTGAAACTAAAAAAGAAGAGCTGACTCCTGAAAAAAAGGTATTGAGAAATTTATTGAAGGTATACCACGGTATTCAGAAAATCAAAGAAAAACAAGCTGCTGGTGAAAGATTAGAGTTGACTCAAATATCCAAGCTAGAAAGAGAAGAGTTTGTTATAAAAGAATTGAAGGCTGTTGGTTGGAATGGAAGCGATACTGCTTAAACCGCCTGAATATATACATATATATATATAT
>ERZ794949.76-NODE-76-length-38132-cov-145.396118_pt1 | contig 38132 bp, 19 predicted proteins | sample MGYA00511363_ERZ794949 | MGnify/ENA primary metagenome ERZ794949 (study PRJEB30137, sample SAMN04331402) | food metagenome | isolation source: T1 must sample point D1 replicate B | place: Australia: South Australia ...
CCCTCAGATATTGAATACTCGGCCGAATAACTGTAGACATTATTTAAAGCATATCCTTGATTTTCTTCATTGAACTTGACATATCACTTTTTTTTTTTTTACGTGCTTAATATACTTCCCCCTATTTTTCACATAAACGTAATTTCATCGAACGGACTAATGATTTCACATTAGAAATAACCTGAATAACAAATATAACCAACGATAATATACTTATATAGAGCTTTTTTATATATTTTTTTGATTTAAATGGGTGTACACAAATTATGGAGTCTTTTGGAACCATCTTCAAAACCAGTGAAGCTAGATTCATTGAATGATCAAGTATTGGCTGTCGATGCCAGTATTTGGCTATATCAATTTATAACTGCACTTAAACATCAAAAATCTAAGAATAATAGCGGAGAATTTTCACTTGAAGAAAATAATGTTTTTATAAATGCACACCTTATAGGGTTTTTTAGAAGAATATGTAAATTACTGCACTATGGAATCAAACCAATATTTATATTTGATGGAGAAGTTTGTGAGTTAAAAAAGAACACCATCATGGAAAGAAAGAAAAAGAAAGAAGGTAACCGAGAATCATCTAAGGACGTTGCAAGAAGAATCTTAGCTATACAAATGCTTAATAAAAATCTTAAAAAGAAAAACCAATCCACTTCAGAAGCTGATGAGACAGAGGCAGATGCCATCAAAAAGCATATGACTCAGAAAAATAGTGAGTGGGATTTGCCTGAACAAGACAAAATGCCAACTCAATATGACGATGGAAGATTGGCAGCAATTGAAGATTACGAAAATACAGTTAATCAAATGGAAGACGAATTGCAAGGAATTGACTTGGAAAGTATAAACCCAGCCTCTCAAGAATTTAACAATCTACCCAAGTCAACCCAATACATGATTCTTTATGCTTTAAGATCTAAGTCAAGATTGAGAATGGGATACTCCATAGAACAGCTAAAAGCCATGTTTCCTGATCCTGTTGAGTTTTCTAAGTTTCAGATTGAAATGGTAAAACGAAGAAATTATTTTTCTCAAAAATTGCTTGATTCGACCGGAAAGCATGGCAATTCAATGATATCCACAGGAAAAGTTTCTGGTACCAAGAAGATGTACATGTTAATAAAAACAAACAATGGTTGGGCCATGTCATTGGATAACAATGATGGTTCATCTAAAGAAACAGCTATTGATATTACTAATGATGAAATAGAAAAACTTAAATTCGAAAACCCCACTGCAATCAAAAACGATTCTGACAGTGACGATTGGGAAGATGTAGATTTAAATGTTGAAAAGGATAAAGAAGAATTTGTTGAGGATTACTCAATTAAAGCTTTAGTAGATGCTACGAAAAACAGATTGATGGAAAAAACTCCCAACAAAAAGTTTGACGATGGAAACGAACCTGTACTGGAAGTTCCTTACTTCAACTCAGCCAAATTGACTGGTTACAAGGATGTTGGTGAATACAATTTAAATTTGATTCCTGAAGAAGAAAATAAAAATAATGTTTTGAATGATGATAGTGGCAAACATGATATTGAAGAAGAATTAGAGTCCGAGTCAGACAATGAAGTACAGAAGCCTTCGAAAAAGAGACAAAAAATGATGACTTTTTCTTTATTTGATCAAAATGATGACAAAAAGAATAAGCCCTTTATAAACTTAGTTGATGAACCTTTGAAGAAGATTGAATCACCAGTTGTTGACCTTACCGATGCTATAACTGAGGACAAAAATGAAGAAAAGTTTGAAAAACCACATAATCCTTCTCCTGCAAATGAAGAATTGATTGATGATGATCGCGACAATTCTTCTAAGGAAACAAATGTATATGAGGAAGAGCCACATGATTTAATTAAGAGTTTGTCTAAACAGAATCTTGATGAAATTAAAAAACCCGAAGCTTCACCTACAGAAATGAAAGAACACGATAATTTTGGTGATCCATTGATATCAAGATCCACTACGGATACTGAAAAAAAAGATTTTAATATTTCTGACTCTTCTGAATCGTTTGTTGATGTAATTAAAGCTCCTGTTGAAATTACAAATAATACAACAAATGAACCTTTTGTAAATGAAAATGACTTGGCTGGGGAAAATAATACTTCTACCACGAGGTCTCCATTTATTGCAGAGGAAAATATCTCTGCCGTAAAAGAAACCACTTCTATCAAGGATGATAAACAAAAACAATTTGAAGAAAAAGATGCTGTTTTGGTAGTTCCACCTATTACAGAAAAGAAAATTGGATTGTTTGACATGGAAGAAGAAGAAGAAAATGAACCACCAGTTGCTATTCCTAAACTAGATGATCAAGTCGTCAGTACTGAAGCATTTGAAGACAGTGAAGATGATTTTTTGGGTATTGTGGAACCGGAAATAAAACCAACACAATCAAACAAATTTAATCAATATGAGTTTTTTGAGGATGACGAAGAAGATCTAGTCCAACAGATGGACATGGAAGAAAAAGACTACAAAGACTTGGTTCAGTCAAAAGATGAATCAACTCTTAACAAAATATTTGTGGATGATGGAAATACAGCAGTTACGGACAGTACACCTCATAATGACATTTTGGGATACTCGCAGCTTATTTCTAGATACAAAAAATTGCAAAGAGATGCTGAGGAAGTGACACCACAGATGGTTGAAGAAGTGCAAGAACTGTTACAGCATTTTGGTATTCCATACCTAACAGCACCGATGGAAGCTGAAGCACAGTGTGCAGAATTGATGAGACTGAATATTGTTGATGGTATTGTGACAGATGATAGTGATGTGTTTCTGTTTGGAGGAAGCAAAATTTATAGAAAAATGTTTCAAGAGAAACAGTTTGTTGAGTTTTATGACTTACATGCAATTTTAGGGACTTTGGGTTTGAGCAGAGATAATTTGATTGAGCTAGCATTTCTTCTAGGAAGTGATTATACCTTGGGAATCAAGGGAATCGGCCCAGTTGCAGCCGTAGAAATTTTAGCAAACTTTGGATCTCTAACAAAATTCAAAGATTGGTTTAATCAAGGAATGCATGACTCAGAAAAAATAGCAAAAGAAAAAGGCTTTGAGAAATCATTAAGAAAGAAATTGATTTCCAATAATATCATACTGTCGGAGACATGGCCCTATGCGGATGTTACCAAGGAATATAAGTCACCAACCGTTGATAAAGATGACACTCCATTTAAATGGGGGAAGCCAGATTTAGATAAGTTAAGGACATTGATGAGAAATTATATGAGTTGGACTGATGACAAAACAGATGAAGTTTTGATTCCATTGATTAAAGAAATGAACCAAAAATCAAAACAAGCTAAACAAAGAAAAGTTACTGATTTCTTCCCTGTTGATTATTCGATACACAATTATGAGAATTTATCGTCAAGATTGAAAAAGGCTATCGATAAATTAAAAGATTCAAAAGCTTGATTTCATTTTATGTGTTTAATTGATTTTTACTTAGCCATTTTTTTGGTTCACAAAAAAACTTGATCATATTCATAAATTTGTCTTGAAAAGGTCATATTTGTATACTTTTACTTAAATAGCTAAAGGGCTTATTAACAGTTGTTTTTTTTTACCAAAGCTGTCTTAGTTATCGAATTATATTAATAGCAACCATTAGAAACTTTGATTTAAAAAGTAGCATTTGAAGGTAACTAGACAAAACATAATTAACAGCTACGAAACAGTAAAAGAAAGAGAAAAAAAAAAACACGACAACTAAGCTAATAATGAATTCTGAATTAACAACCAAAAAAAATGTTTCTAAACATTTAAATGTTTTGGGAAACAACAAAAACATTTTGAACCAGAACACTAAAGATGAATCCAAATTTAAGGCTTATTCCTTTAAAGTTGTAAATTTCCATGAAGTACTTGCAAATGAAGAAACTCATAATGAACGGATATTCAAAAACTTTGCGAATACTAATAGTTATAAAAATGCCAATTCAAATAACCAAAACGTTATTTATCCAAACACAAATTATTACTTTAAACAGTACAAAGAACAATATGAAAAACAGGCTTTGGAAAACGGCTTCAAAAACCGCCAAACTGTAGGTTCAAATTTATTTCGAAATTATGATCATCACTTTCCACCAGAGTTTAATCCAAGACAAACAAGCAACATGCCATTCAATGAAAAAGTCACAAATTGGCTTGACAGTATTCCAATATTTTTGATTACCGACAAAAACTTTGAAGATAACACTTATACGCCCGACAATTCCATAAGTTGGGAAGAAGATGAACTCAATGATTATTTGATGGGGTACGATAACGAAGAGAATTTAGGGAACAATGCTTTGTCCACGGCAGATGAAATCATAAATTTTCAATCTAAAAGATTTGATTGCTTATCCAAAAAAATGTATATGCAAGATGATTAATGGTTGTTGTATGAATGCTTCATGCTATATACGTTTATTTCACTTATAAGTATTTAAATAAAATATTTTTTCTTATTAAAAAAATTAAAATAAAAACTTTTGTATGAGATTTTTTTCAAAAAACAAGAATTTTCATTAGCATTTTTACTTTTATAAGTAATCATATATAATATAAACACTAAAAAAGAGTTTGTGTTTTCAAGTTTTATTCCACTTAAAAGCATAAATTCGTATTGATTAAATCTAAAATTTTTCTGACATTTTTAACTTGTGCAAAAAATATCAAGTTTCGTAAACTCATCCTTGTTAGCTCAGTCGGTAGAGCGTTCGACTTTTATACAGCAGCTGTTTTCAGTTGTAAAAGTTCAAAAGGAATCGAAATGTCAGGGGTTCGAGCCCCCTATGAGGAGTTTGCGCTAATTTTTTTTTTTTTGAGTTCTTTTTATACAATATCGAATATAGGTTATAAAGAAACTGAAAGAATGATTTTCATACACTCAAAGTAAACCAAAGGTTTCTTAAACATCAAAACTATTTTTTTTTTTCTTTTTTGTAATATTTGCATCAAAGGGAACCTTTAACTATGATCACACCATAATCCTATTCGCATATTGACATTAGTTTAAGCAGAGTTTTGATCAAAGGGAAAGCACCAAAAAACGTGAACACTCAAAACAGGCACTAAAAACGTGATCAGAGGAAAAAGCACCAAAAAACATGACCAATCGGAAATCTGTTTTCCGCCATCAACAAAAAAGTATCTCCGCTACAAAAAGATAAGACCCCTTTTCTCTCATCTGTTGTCCGATTCCCGCTCCCTTTGAAATATATCAAAAATCTATCCTCAACTATTCCACACTAAATATCTTCAATCATACGTATTCCACTATTTTTTTTCACACTAAGAATCTTGCGTAATTTACACGCATTAAATACGAAAAATTTTTTTTTTAAATTTTAAGGCAAATACGCTTTGGTGGTGTTAAAAAATTGGTATGTGTGTTTTCAATTTTCAATTAAGATTTAAACTGTTATATAAGCAAGATGATATTGACAGTTCTTCTCTTATGTAAGTTATGATTATCTTTGATGAAATTAATAAAACACAATAAAAGTTAATAACCAGGAATCTATATTGAATTGAAAAATATTTTTTTTTATCTTTGATAAATACATATCTATTTTTTTCTTTTAAATAAATTTAAAACAACACAACAAACTCTATATAATAATGTCTACTCAACCACAAGGTGATATTGGTTTAATCGGTTTAGCCGTTATGGGTCAAAACTTGGTCTTAAACGCTGCTGATCACGGATTCACTGTTGTTGCTTACAACAGAACCGTCTCTAAGGTCGATGATTTCTTAGCTAACGAAGCTAAGGGTAAGTCCATCATTGGTGCTCATTCTATTGAAGAATTAGTCAAGAACTTAAAGAGACCTAGAAGAATTATCTTATTGGTCAAGGCTGGTAAACCAGTTGATTTATTCATTGATCAATTATTACCATACTTAGAAAAGGATGATATCATCATTGATGGTGGTAACTCTCACTACCCAGATACCAACAGAAGATACGAAGAATTAAAGGCTAAGGGTATCAACTTCGTTGGTTCCGGTGTTTCCGGTGGTGAAGATGGTGCCAGATACGGTCCATCTTTGATGCCAGGTGGTGCTGAAGAAGCTTGGCCTCACATCAAGGAAATTTTCCAATCTATCTCTGCCAAGTCTGAAGGTGAACCATGTTGTGACTGGGTTGGTCCAGCCGGTGCCGGTCATTACGTCAAGATGGTCCACAACGGTATTGAATACGGTGATATGCAATTGATTTGTGAAGCTTATGATATCATGAAGAGAGTTGGTAACTTCTCCGATAGCGAAATTGCTGAAGTCTTTGAAAAGTGGAACACCGGTGTTTTAGACTCTTTCTTAATTGAAATCACCAGAGATATCTTGAAGAAGAACGATGACGATGGTATCCCAATTGTTGAAAAGATCTTAGATACTGCTGGTCAAAAGGGTACTGGTAAGTGGACTGCCATGAACGCTTTAGACTTAGGTATGCCAGTTACTTTAATTGGTGAAGCCGTTTTCGGTAGAGCTTTATCCGCCTTAAAGTCTGAAAGAACCAGAGCCTCCACCATCTTAGGTGGTCCAAAGGCCGATGCTTCTGTTATCTCCGATAAGAAGAAATTCGTCGATGACTTAGAACAAGCCTTATATGCTTCTAAGATTATCTCTTACGCCCAAGGTTTCATGTTAATCAGAGAAGCCGGTAAGACTTACGGTTGGAAGTTAAACAACCCAGCTATTGCTTTAATGTGGAGAGGTGGTTGTATCATCAGATCCGTTTTCTTAGGTGAAATCACCAAGGCCTACAGAGAAGAACCAGAATTAGAAAACTTATTATTCAACCAATTCTTCTCTGAAGCTATTACCAAGGCTCAAGCCGGTTGGAGAAGCACTGTTGCTTTAGCTGTTACTCAAGGTATTCCAACCCCAGCCTTCTCTACTGCTTTAGCCTTCTACGATGGTTACAGAAGTGAAAGATTACCAGCTAACTTATTACAAGCTCAAAGAGATTACTTCGGTGCCCATACTTTCAAGGTCTTACCAAAGTATGCCTCTGAAAAATACCCAGAAGGTCAAGATGTTCACGTTAACTGGACTGGTCACGGTGGTAATGTTTCTGCTTCTACCTACCAAGCTTAAACGAATAATACTGCTTAGTAAATAATGAAAATATATAATTAAATAACAGGTTTTATAAGTACAAAAAGGTTTTTTTCTTTATTTTTTTTTTTTTTCAAGTTCTAATGCCAGTTTGAAAAATTTTGTGAAGATGTTAGTCATAATGAACATTAAGCTTTCTGACTAATCAAAGCTGAAAGTGGTTGGAGTGCTATTTTTTCTATTTTTTTTTTTCTTTTTAAAACTTGTATTATAAAACCGTATATTAAATTATAGCAAGGGGTTCAATGTTCAGACCTGCTGTTGCATATACGCACTAAACAAGCCTGTTATAACATCATAAAATGCACTATACAATTATTAAGGCTTATATTGGGTTAGTCGTGAAATTTCCTTTTGCACCCGCTTCGGAGGAAAAATCCTCGTGGTATGTGAGATTTTTTTTTTTCATAGAAAATATACCATATAAAAACTTATAATTGACATATGTTCAAAGAGGAAACAAGTACAACCCACTAACCATAATAAGATCCCTTTTGAAGTACTTTCTTATTACTAGTGGTTTAAACTTTATAGAAAAGGCACAAAAAGAAAAAGGGCATATTCAGAAATCTGTTTTAATTTTTATTTCAAACAAAAAAGAAGGTCTATCTGATTGGCAATATAACACATAGTTTAAACACTTAAAGATACAATCGTTATAAATATGGCAGTCGAATTTAAAAATAAAGAGTCGCAGCTGAGTCTGTATCATAGAATGATTAGTGCAACTTCAGGGTCGTTTTTAACCTCCTTGTTTTTGACACCTATGGATGTTGTAAGAGTAAGGTTGCAGCAACAGGAAATGCTTCAAGAAATACATAGAAACAATTGCGAATGTTCTACAACTTCAACACAATCTACTTTTAAGAAACATTTGTTTTGGGAAGAGAACTGCTTTTCAAACCTTAATTGTAGAGATCAAAAGTCTATAACTTCGACTTTTGATGCATTTAGAAAAATTACGATGAATGAAGGCATATCTACTTTATGGAGAGGTTTATCACTTACCCTATTGATGGCTATACCAGCAAATGTGATATACTACTCAGGATATGAAACTTTAAGAGATATTTCCCCATTGAACAACAATTATGGCACAATTAATGCGTTGTCATGTGGTGCTGGTGCCAGAGTCATAGCAGCCTCATGTGTTGCCCCTATAGAACTTCTTAGAACCAGACTTCAAAGTATACCTGCTGGAAAAGGTGTCTCGTCATCAGCCATACTGAGAGATTTATTTTTGGAAACTAAAAAGGAGATCAAAGAGTTTGGTGTGAAATCATTGTTCAAGGGTCTTGAAATTACTCTTTGGAGAGACGTTCCGTTCAGTGCAATATATTGGGCCTCCTATGAATACTCAAAGAAAAACATCTTCACTGATATAAAAGACGATAACAGCGAACATACCTCAACTTTAAATCACTTTATTCAAAGCTTTGTGGCCGGTAGTGTCTCAGGTACCATTGCTGGTATTATCACCCATCCATTTGATGTAGGTAAAACAAGACTACAAATATCTATGAACGAAAGAATGAACGGATCATCTCTTTCAAATACAGAATTGAAGTCAAATAGAAACATGTTTCAACTTTTGAATAACATCAGAATAAATGAAGGCATTGGTGCTCTTTTTGCTGGGATAACTCCTAGAATAATCAAAATAGCACCAAGTTGTGCCATTATGATTTCAACATATGAAGTTGGAAAAAAGTTATTTTTGTAAATAAATATTAAGCAGTAAACAAATGTTAAACCATGTAAATATGTACAATTTTTTTTTTAAAATTTTATTTCTTCAAATACACCAAGGATATTATCCAGTTTGTTTGTTTTTAGTTTTGTATATATCCTGGAATTTCAGTCAGTTGATCAGTCAGAGATTTAAATGGTAGTATTTTTGTAGCATAAATAGACTTTGGTGACTCTAACTTTTTATCAATTGTTAAGGCAATAAAGTTTTCTTTATTTGATGGGTCTACAGCTGTTCCAGTTTCTAGATTCTCTGCTTTATAAAGCGAACTACTAACTTGATTTTCCAATTTGGAACTATTTTTACCATTAACTTGCGGTTGTTTGTTAGATTCAGAGTTTAAATAAGAACTGCTAGGATTATTTGCTTGTGTGTTCACAATGTCTTGATTTTCAAATAATTGATTTTCAACATTTGTATTGTCTAAAGACAAAGACTGACGAGCAGGAAGTTGTTTAATCCTTCTTTCTTTATTTAAACTTTTTTTGAGTTTGGTGGTTGATAATTTATCAACTTCACGCTTTGCAATCAAAGAATTTTCATCAAACTTATTAGTAGAATTCACATTCAATGCATTTTTTGAATTTTTATCTGGAATCAAAAACTTTTCAAATATGCTCCAGTTACATACTTGGAATTTTAAACTGTATTCCAGAAGCTTATCCAACATTTCTTGTGGGTATTGTTTGTATAAATGATCAAATATATTTGAATATATCTTATTATGACAGCTTTCTTCTTTACTTGAATATTGCTGATTACTTGCAATCATGTTCAATATAAATAAAGATCCTTCTTCAGATATGTAATCTGAGTAATTTTTTGAATCTTCAACAAAGTTGCTTTGGATTTTTTGAAACTCCTCATAGTAAAAATTAACATCAACATCGTTATTTTTTGAAGCAAACTCACCATTTATTTTTGCTGATAAAACATTTGAATGACACTTTTTTAAAGTGCCTTCTCTAATGTAAATGCCAAATATAAAGTTTTGCAAAAAAGAAAGTATTTCATTTTCTGTTACCTTATTGTATCCTTTAACGTTGAAAATTTTTATAAAGTCTTCTATAATCTGTTCGGATTCTGGCTTTAAATATACTTTGTTTTTAGTATTCACATATTTTTCAAAGTTAACAACCAAGTTAGTTATCTGCTTATATTGCTTGTTATTTGTTTTAATGATTTCGTCTATATTTTTAAGAATGGATTCTGATACAATATCATTTTTGGCCAAATCTTTAAATTTCAATTGCCTTTTTCTTTCATTCCACAATAAATCAGATGAAAAATGTTCAAAATTACCATTTATTTTTGCATCTTTAAACTTATTCTGATTTTTATCTTTGTATTGAATTTCTGATGGACTAAAACATGATTGTTTGAGAAGCATGTCGTTTTTATATTCAAACATTGGATTACTTTCACTAAAAAATGGTCCAGAAGTAAAATTCCCTTGTTCCTCTAAGCAAACTTTGTTTATATTTTCCTTTGTCTCTTGACAGTCTTTTTGTTGTTGTGGTACATTTAAGTCATCATCTATGCTAATTCTGTTTAACACATCTATCACTTCATGATTTAATTTATTGACATCCAAACCAGCGTTCTCTAAAAATGGAATGATAGATAATTTGTTGTTGTGAGTCTTTTCAGCTTTGTTACTTGTGGGATACACTTTCGGATTGATATTTTCACCCGGATGTACAGGTCCAAAGTTTTGCTGGTCGAAGTAGTAGTAGTCACTTGGTCTTTGAAAAGGTCTTTTTAACTTATTAAAAAATCTTTTAGTGCTGCTTTCAGAGCTGTACATTATGACTAGAAAAAAATTTGGGTGCTTTTATTACCTTTGCTCTAAGATAATCAAAATTATCATAACTTATAGAATATATAATCATACGTTTGTGTTTTTTTAAAAAGTCTTTGTGTTGTGAAAGAAAGTGAAAAAAATTAGGTTTATTGCTTTAATTGATTAAACCTAACGGTAGGTAAAAAAAAAAGCAAAAAAATTAAGCGCAAACTCCTCATAGGGGGCTCGAACCCCTGACATTTCGATTCCTTTTGAACTTTTACAACTGAAAACAGCTGCTGTATAAAAGTCGAACGCTCTACCGACTGAGCTAACAAGGATGAGTTTACAATAATTTTATTATTTTGTTACGCATATATGTAGACATGCTAAAACACGTGACAAATTGTAAATGTATATTGAGCATATATACATGTAATGAATCACTAACGAAAGAAATGATGTATCAGATCCCACAAAATAGTCTTTAATTCACTAGGGTGTCACCAGAGTTTGACGAATACTGTAAAAATTAGGATCTTTTGATATTCAGTGAAAGTTCCATTGAAGTTTTACAAAAAAATAAAGTCTTCATTTGTGTTTTCCAAGCTTAGAAAAAACAACCAAATAAATTATGACCGTTTGCCTGGGAGAGACCGTTCTGTTTATACTGCACATAATTTTTCCTAAATAGACCATATACGCGGACTTGCCCAAACACTAAGCCAAATAAGTTCATTTAATTATCTTATCGCTTCCATAGAAATATTCTACTTGTTTATCTTTTTTCACATGCACACCAATCTTGTATGCAGAATTTGCTGAAAGCACTTATTGATATAACCTTTAAACCTCTCTACGGCTTGTTTTTATGATATCAACCGCACTTAATGGAAGATTTGTATCCGGCGTTATCAGCTTAAGGAGATAACAATCTTTGGCTTTTTTTTTTTTTTTTTTTGGTTCCTTTTCCCCCTCTCTGTATATTTAAGCCGAGCGTTACCGGGGTATCGACTTTACGATAATATGAAATAAACCAATACAAATAAAATAACATTCAATATACAAAGGATGTTTATTAAAACATTTGTGATATTAACCTTTTTGGCTTTTTTGAATGCCAATTATATCGACATTGATTTGCTAAACGACGAAGCTAATGGATTTTCGAAGTTTTTTCAACATCAATTTTCAAATGATATTCAAGAATTAAAAGATAACTTCAACATTGAATCTGCAGAAACATTTGTTTCTTTGGACAAATCAATTTCTTTCCATGTTACATCTAACACTTCATCTTTGTCATCATTAGGATTAGAAAAAGAATCTATCTTTCAAATGTCTGGATACATTGATTTGCCTTCATCTTCTAAGCACATTTTCTTTTGGTTCTTTGATTCCAGAGATGAAAACTCTACTCACCATCTAACTTGGTTTAATGGTGGTCCAGGTTGCTCTTCCACCACTGGATTTTTAGGTGAATTAATTGGTCCAAGTACCTTAGATTCTGACTTGAATCCTGTATACAATGAATATTCTTGGAGTAACTATGCTAGTGTTATGTTTATTGACCAACCTGTTGGTGTTGGTTACTCTTACTCAGATGATGAATCGGAAACTATTAACAACTCTTATGCCAGTGCTGAAGACATGTACAAGTTTTTTGAATTGTTTTTTGAAAAGTATCCTCAAATTATCAAAAACAAAGAATGGCATATTGCTGGTGAATCATATGCTGGGCATTACATTCCTGCAATGGCCAATGAAATTGTTTTGAAACACGAAAATTCTTTAAACTTATCAAGTATTATGATTGGTAATGGTATTACTGACCCTATGCTGCAATATCCTTCATACTTCACTATGTTATGTGACCCTGTCAACAATGGTCACAACAAGACATATGTTTCTCCTATAGACTGTTTGACTTTAGAAAAAGCTATTCCTAGATGTGAAATTTTAATGGCATCCTGTTATGCTTCAAACGCCGACTTGCCTTGTGTTTTAGCTAACACCTACTGTGATGGTGTTGTTTTCAATATCTATGAAAAATTAAACTTGAATGTTTATGATATGTCTGGTCCTTGTGAATCCGATGATGATGATTGTTACTTTGTTTCCAAGTACATCTCTTCTTATTTGAACCAAGAGTATGTTCAAAAGGCTGCTGGATCTAGAGTCTCTAAGTTTGAAGGTTGTTCAAGTAAAGTTGGTCAAAACTTCGCATTTAACGGTGATGGTAGTAGACCTTTCAATCAATACGTTGCTCAAATTTTAGAAAAGGGTATTCCAGTATTAATATATGCCGGTGACCATGACTTTATTTGTAATTGGGTTGGTAACAAATATTGGACTGAAGCTTTACAATGGTCTGGCTCAAGCAACTACACTAAAGAAACTTTACAACCATGGGGTGATAACGAAGGTGAATCCAAAAATGCTGATGGTTTGTCTTTCTTGAAGATATATGATGCAGGCCATATGGTTCCTATGAACCAACCTGTTGCTTCTTTGAAATTCTTCAAAGAATGGATTGACAATAAAAAATTATAAGTTGATGATTAAGCTTGTTTTTATTATGATGAAGACTTAATTTTTTGACTTCCGTATTGTCTCATATATTGTTTTAATTATTTAATCAAACAAATTGAATTTTTTTTTGTAAACTTTTATTATTGTATTGTATGTACCTTTAATCAGTTAACTACTGTGAAAAAGCACACTTTTTTTAGAAAAAAAAACTGTCAAAAACGTTAACACTATGTATTAAAATTACAAGAGTTTTCAAGATCTACATGTCTTGCCTTTAAAAAGCGTATTTTTTTTTAATTTGGTACGTGAAGACTTTACTTGTTTATACAATATACAAATATTTTTATTTAGTTTATAAAGTAGCATATATATTTGCAGTTTGTTCAGATACAAAAAAAGGTCTTTGCATGAACTATAGCAAAAAAAAAAAAAGAACATAAAACAGCAGTTGTTCACATAGGTATTTTATATATAAGGTGTTATTTATTACCTCTAAAAGTTTTGTAAATATATTTTAAAAACACCCTATTAATTTGAAAGATAGTACCAAACAAGATTGTGCCTTGTGCATCCATCACTACGACAACTTGTTTGTAGTTATTGAATTAAAAAAGCTATGTAAGATAATCAAGAAGAAACTGAAAATCAATATAAAATAATAACAATCCCTCGTAGTGTAACGGCTATCACGGCGCTCTTTCACAGCGTAGACCCGAGTTCGACTCTCGGCGGGGGAGTTTACTTATATTTTTTGCTTTTTTTTTGAAACTATTTTATAGCTCAACTAATCAGCAAAAATTGTTTCATTAAAAGCATTTAGGAATATCAGAGCTGTTTCTAGATGATGACTTTTTAAAATAATACAACCTTTATGTATAAATACTGTGTTAAAGAAAAAGGAAAAAAAGATGGTATAGTTTGCAGGATATCGCCATTTTCTTTTTTTCAAGTCTAAGAAAGACATATATAGTTAAAATTCATAATAAATATGCCGCTTATTTATAGTATTTTCTGTATTTTCTGTATTTCCAGCTGCTTCAGAGTTTCTTTGCTTATTTCTTCTTTTGGCTATCTTTCAGTATTTCTTCTTCAAACTTTTTTTATAACTTCGATATGATTCTCAGTAATCAGATTTTAATAGTTCCCAATTTGTAAATGCTCTGTTTTTTGGGGTGAAATTCCTTAATAAAGAAAAGCTTATTAAACAATTTAAATAAGTTTCAATTATAAGACGACATGAAGATACATCAGACTAAATAACCTAAAAAGACTGAAGGACAGCCAAGTTGTGTCCATGATAGAAAAGCTTTTTACAAGGCTGATTCTTGAGCCGTGAGCTAAGATATGTTAAAAATAACAAAAGTAACCTAATTTTACCAATTTAAGAGCTTTAAACAACTCTTGATACACATTAGTACCGTACCATTTCCAGTGAAAGCATAGTCTGCTTTAACCAGCAGTGATGCTTCACCTTAAAGATTAACGCGTTTAGCGTTGCATTTTTTTTTTCAGCCATATCATTTTTCAGTGCTCCTATTTGAATTCCGGTATAGCGGATTCACTTCGACAACTACAACAACAAACCTTTAAATCAAAGACGGAAGGTACATTGTAGGAAAGTTATATTTCAATAACAGAAAAGCAACAAAGTGGGACTACTACTTTTACCACTACCTACTATTCACGTTCAATTTTACTGGGTACTGTCGAATTTGTCCTAATTTTTTTTGACTACAAGACAACAAATAGACACAGTTGCAACAACATTTCAATACCCTAAAATTTCACAACTTGTACTACAGCATCTTGAGCGGTGTTGTGTCACTGTTACAATGCCAATTTTACCAAAAAAATTTTTTTTTTTTTTTTAAATTTATGTTCAAGACATGTTTTTTTTTAAAAGAATCCTTGGCTATGAGGCAACATATTTATGTTTTTTTTTTTTTTCATTCGTATTATACAAAATTGGATCTCCAATAACCATAAACATCATTGAAGATTATAAGTATGGAACTTTCTTCTAAAATCAAAGAAAAAATTGAAGGTTTTGAAACAACTCTTAATGACGAACAAAAAATATCCTTTAGAGAAATATTAAATTTATTGCAAAATGAGCTTTCCATAGACGAGTTAAAACACAAAAAACCGAAGCTAGATAATAACAACATTGAGTTCAATTCTAAAGACAAAACAACACTATTTCAACTTCAAAATTGCTCATTAATATCACCATTGAGAAAGAAACTAAATTTTGCTATAAGTTATGACTCTCAAAATAAGTATAATAACATAGTTCTTTCAGACAAGGAAGATAAGGTCCACTTTCAAATAAACAACACAAAAGCAAGCATTAAATTTGCCACATTTCTTCCCGTTATTGAAAAGCCTAACTTAAGTTATTTATTTATAAAACACGGAGATGAAAGTACCGATCCTTTGATAATAACATTGAACAAACATGATGTTTTGAAACAATTGACTGAAGATGGACAAGATAGAAACATAGCAATTACAGAAGAAATGTCTTTAAATGAAAAATTTGAGCTGTGCATTAGTTACATTAGAAAACAAACAATAATCACAGGATTTAAGGTCACCAATCCCTTCCAACTAAATTCATCAGCAGGCGATGACCTGTCATTGATGGTTGAGGCCCATATCAAAAGTAAAGAAGGTACTTTATATTTTTTGCCAGATCATCTACTATTTGGCTTTAAAAAGCCAATTGTTTTTTTGGATCTGCATAAAATCAAATCTGTAAATTATTCAACGATTACAAGACTGACTTTTTCTTTGAACTTGATTTTAGATGATGACACAAACATAGAATTTTCAATGATAGATCAACAAGAGTATGACAAGATAAATTTGTACATTTTAAACAAAAGAATCAATGATCAATCGTTGTCAGAAGATTTAAAGGCAAAAACAAATGTAAAGCAAGAATCTAAAGGTGACCTAGAAGCTGCGATTGCGGAAAATGAAGATGCTCAAGATAAATCAATGGAAAATGAAGATAGCGATGACCCTGATGACGAGGAGTATGTTGCTGAAATAGATAATATTGATGGATCTGATTATAGTTCGGATGAAGATGAAGAGGATTTAGAATTAGAAGTAAAAAAAGAAGATTCTGAAGGTTCAGAAAACAAAAGTGAACCAGAAAACGAGATTGAAGATATAGAATCTGATCCAAACCCTATAGAGGAAAGTGACGATGACGACTACAATGAAGAAGAGGATTCGGGTGTAGAATATGACTAAACTTAAAAAAAAAAAATAAATAAATAAAAGTTTAGCAATTCTGAAACTTAAACTGATATATAACATTGGAAAAATTTATAAAAAAAAAAAAAACAAATTATTCAAGTATGTAATTACCCATCTTATCCATTTTTAATCCTTCAACACCAGAAGACAAAGCCTCAATAATTCTTTCATTTTCATCATCGGATTCAGATTCGTATCCATCATCCGAACTGTAGTAATCTGAACTTTCTTCAGAATCGTCAGTATGTTGCTCGTAGTCACTGTCAGAGTAATCCTCTTCATCATCACTTGTATATATTTCTGCCTTTTCACCTCTTAAATTAATTAAATAGCCTTCCATTTCTTTATTCACTTCACTAGGATGCTTTTTATTAAAACCTGAAGCATTCAATTGAGCATCTAGGTCATTTACTCTTTCTTTGATGTCTCTGTGGAATATTGGGTATGGGTACTTATAACCTTCACCAAAGCCTGATTCATCTAACCAAGACTCATCTCTGTTAGGAACATACTTAAGTTTCTTTTTGAAAAATCTCTTTATACAATCAACATCTCTTTTGAAGTAGTATTCTGCATCTTTGTGGTCTATGGATATGGCTTGCGGGAAATCAATGACTATAAATCCTAGTTCATCAATATCATCTTTATCCACGTTGTTTTTTATCATAATATTGAATTCGTTGTAATCACAATGAATCAAACCATTCTTGGCTAGTTTGACAATAAAATTCATCAAATCAGTATACAACTTATCAAGACTTCTATTTTTGAAATTATGTCTTCTCAAGTTTCTCATTGGAAAACCATCAATCAATTCCATGACTAAAGCATGTCTGGTAACGAAAAAAGGTTGTGGAACATTAAAACCGTTTTCGTACAATATACTCAAAAATTCGTATTCTTTCCCAGCTGCAATCTTAGACAAATACATCCAATTAGTACCCATTAGATCATTTTTCTTCAAATAGTCTCTGTTGTTCTTGACAGTTTGGAAAGATGTTCTACCTAGTCTGTGAAGCTTCATAACACGAGTTTCACCTGTGATTGTGGATACTTTATAAATATCGGATTCTTTACCAACACCAAAAATTGCACCAATGGAATAAATAATATCATTTGCAAGTAAAGTTCTCAAAGCCAGATAATCCATACCTTTATAGGTCAATTTATAACCGTCATACTTAGCATTTCTTACTTTTGTAATCAAATTCAATTTTGCCAAATCCGAAATAGTTCTGTTTGTACCACCTTGTGATTTCATCATTGTAGATAATTTATAAATAAGAGGTGTTGGTACAATTTCGTGATTAGCTGAACCTCTTTCAGTTCCTTCTAAGACATTGAAGTCTTCTGCGGTTAAATAACGCATATGTGATGTTTCTAATTTCATCTTTGAATAAAAAATATATCTTTAATCAATAAAACAAATTCCGTTCCTTTTTCTTTTGGTATGCTCTGGATTGTTTAATACTTGCTAAGTAGTGTAACACAACCATTTCTTAATAAAACCATCTTTGAAATTAAAAAAAAAAAAAAATTCAATATTTGATTTTGAGGAGATAAACGCTCCTGGGAAAAAAAAAGCAATTTTCACTAGGCCCAATCTTTACAAATGGTAGCGTTGTTCAAATCATCTCCAATGAGGGTCTTTTAAATATACTAATGAATGGTATTAACGGACGAAATATACATATGGTATTCAAGTGGAATATACATGTTCATAAGTATGAGCATTTATAACTAGGATTTATTTTATTCTTAATTTAAATTAGCTTTTTTGTTTTTTTTTTTGGTTCATATATAAAATGTATTTCTTTTTACTAGTAAAAAAAATTCAAGCAATTTATCTGGAAGAAGTAGCCTTGTTGTAAGCTCTCTTCAAAGCAATTTCGGCCTTTCTGTAAACTTCAGTAGAGGCGTTTTCTTCTTGTAAGACCATGAAGGCATTGGTTAATTCTTCTTGGACCTTTGGTAAAGCGGATTTCTTTAACTTGGCAGCAGAGGCTTCATCAGAGATAACGGTGGAGACAGTGGTGATGTAAGATTCTAATTTTTGCTTAGCTTCGTGCTTCTTGGCGAAAGCTTCATCAGCAGCCTTGAATTCTTCAGCGTTGTTTAACATCTTTTCGATATCTTCTTCAGATAATCTACCGATGGCGTTAGAGATAGTAATGTTAGCGGACTTACCAGTAGACTTTTCAACAGCAGTAACCTTTAAGATACCGTTAGCATCAACTTCGAAGATAGCTTCTAAGACTGGTTCACCAGCTGGCATTGGTGGAATACCCTTTAAGTCGAATTCACCTAATAAGGTGTTTTCAGCACAGTTGGTTCTTTCACCTTGGTAAACTGGGAAGGTAACGGAAGTTTGGTTTTCTTGGACAGTGGTGAAAGTTCTTCTCTTGATGGTTGGAACAGTGGTGTTTCTTGGAACAACAACACCCATGACGTTACCGACCATACCGACACCTAAGGATAATGGAGCAACATCTAATAATAATAAGTCCTTGGTTTCATCAGAAGTAGATTGACCAGTTAAGACGGCACCTTGAACGGCAGCACCGAAAGCAACGGCTTCATCTGGGTTGATAGACTTTTCTAAAGACTTACCATCGAAGAAATCAGATAATAATTTTTGGACCTTTGGAATTCTGGTAGAACCACCGACTAAGACAACTTCGTCAACTTGGGTCTTGTTCATGGCAGCATCCTTTAAGACCTTTTCAACTGGTTCTAAAGTAGACTTGAATAAAGAAGAGTTGATGTCTTCGAATCTAGCTCTGGTGATGGTGGATTCGAAATCTTCACCTTCGAATAAGGAATCAACTTCAACGGTAGTTTGGGTAACGGAAGATAAAGCTCTCTTAGCCTTTTCACAAGCAGTTCTTAATCTTCTTAAAGCTCTAGCATCACCAGAGATATCGTGACCGGTCTTCTTAGCGAATTCCTTTTGGAAGTGATCTAATAAGTTGTTGTCGAAATCTTGACCACCTAAATGGGTGTTACCGGAAGTAGCCTTAACGTTGTAGACACCACCGACAATGTTCAATAAGGAAACATCGAAAGTACCACCACCTAAATCGAAGATTAAAACGTTCTTTTCGTTTTCAGACTTACCAGCACCTAAACCGTAAGCAATAGCAGCGGCGGTAGGTTCGTTAATGATTCTTAAAACGTTTAAACCAGCAATGGCACCGGCATCCTTGGTAGCTTGTCTTTGAGCATCGTTGAAGTAAGCTGGAACAGTGATAACAGCCTTTTCAACGGTTTGACCAATCTTAGCTTCGGCAATTTCCTTCATCTTGGATAAAACCATGGCGGAGATTTCTTGAGGAGAGAATTGCTTTTCTTCACCTAAGTATTCGACTTGGATCATTGGAGAACCTTGAGCGTCGATGATGGTGAATGGCCAAGTCTTAATATCAGATTGAACGGTTTCTTCATCGAATCTTCTACCAATTAATCTCTTGGCATCGAAGACAGTGTTCTTTGGGTTGATGGCGGCTTGATTCTTAGCAGCATCACCAATTAATCTTTCTTCAGAAGTGAAAGCAACGTAAGAAGGAGTAACTCTGTTACCTTGTTCGTTGGCAATAATTTCAACACTACTTTCGTAAGTAGCAACACAGGAATAGGTAGTACCTAAATCGATACCAATAGCACCTTGGAAAACACCGTCAGACATATTGTTTTATAATAATTGAGTGATATTAATCTTGGTTTATTTGCAACTGTTTCTCTAATTTAATCAAATGAAAAAGAAATCTTATTAATTATACTACTCATATCATATACTTGTTTTAAATTCTGTCCCCCAATAGGAAAACGAAGTAATTAAAAAAAAAATTAAAAAAAAACTTTCAGTGTAGAGTTACAGTGCAAAATGTCACTAACAAGGAAAAGAAACTAGGGAAAAAAAAGATACCTAATGAAATATATGAAAAAAAAAGAAATTTTTATAGCCATTTGTGTGCTGAAAAGTTTACCTTTAATTTTTTCAGATAAAACAGAGTATTTAGTAGTTGTAGTATTACGTTGAGAATATCATATCTTGAATATATAAGGAAAATCAATATTGAATTTTTTGTAGGTGTAAGGGTGATAATATATTTGACTTTTTTTCCTGTTTAAAAAATTTCTTAGGCAGAAAACTCTACTTTTTTTTTTCAAATAGATGAGTTTTTCAAAAAAAGTTGTGATATTAACTTCCTAATTAGGAAAATGAAACTAAAAAAACAAACGAAGGTAACAAAAATATTAACTTTAATTTCAATACAATTTTTTTTTTTTTCAAATATTTACCCTACTTAGGTTGTAATGGTGTTGTGCAACTGCTGGGTATCTGAAGGTTATATAGACACTAAAAAAAAAAAAAAACGGTGTTTGACTAGCAAACATCTACTTAATTACTATCTCACTGTTGTGCTGATGATAGTCTATATGTTTAACTCCTATAAAAGGGCGTGTTTCAAAAGAGTACTTTGTTTTTATGCCTATTCGTTAATATGTGTGCGCTACCAAAGAATTAAAAAATTTTCTTGAAAAAAAAATGTAACAAAAAAAAATATGAACTCGTGATTGAGATTTTGTTCGTGTCCGTATATAAACATTACTAACTGAGCACTAGCACCTAGTAGTTAATTTATCGTGTTTTTTTTTCTTGCCGATTTTCAACCCAAACCGTTTGATTTTTAATTCAATCATTAAAAAAAATACATTCTTTGCTTATTTGATAATACGTGTTCTCTATCGTGTCTTTTAATCCTCATAAAATAAAATATAAACTCTAATTCACCTCAAAACTTAATTAATCATATCGTTTTAAAAACATAGGCCAAAAAAAAAAACAAAGAAAAAAAACTCTCAAAAATTCATTTTACTTTCTTTCTTCTTCATACAAGTGTCTAACAACCTCATAGATGAATTTGAATTGCTCAAAGGTCTGAACCATCTTCATTCTGGATCTCCTCAACTGAGAAACTGTACTTTCAACCGGATCACTCAATGCACTATCTTTCAACGATTTGTTCTTGAATGAATTGTACAAATAATATAAAGCGAAAAACGTTCCTGTTCTTCCAACACCTGCTGAACAATGGGAAATGATCTTCAAGTCTTTATTTTTTCTCAAGCTATTGGTATGCTTGATAAGATCTAGAACCTGAGAGATGGATGTTGGTGATGAGAAGTCCTCCCACTTATCGTAATAAAGATGATGAACCTTAATTTTTTGGTCTGGAACCTTCAAGTTTTCCAGTTCTAAGACTGTATAATAATGGCTGCTCACTTGTTCTTCGTCTTTCACTATTTTCAAATTCAAATCTTGATTGAATATGCTATTACTGTGACCAACCATTTGCTCTCTAGGAATTAAATTTTCTTTTTGGTTCCATTGAACATATTGGCTTGTCTTTTTAGACGGCCAATATGGATAACATTTTTCTCTGCCGTTTTCTACTAATGGAGTCACCATAACAATGATAACTTCTTTTGCTTCCGAAGACTGATCATAAACCATTTGCCAAAATTGCTTATAAGTGTTTTTTGTAGGTCCTTGTGTAGCAATTAATGCTTCAGGGGTTTTTGGGTCAATGCAATCTAAAATAACCTTTGATGCATTGATGTAATCATTACTCAGACTACCAGTCTCCTTATCTTTTTGAACATTCAATATTATTCTATTATAATTATATGGAGAAATGTCTGAATATCTGTTTCTTTTAAAATTACAACTTTTTTTAGCTATTGATAAGCTAAACATTTTTGATCTCTTGTATTTCAACTCGTCTTTTAAATATTCTTGTTTTGATTGATACTCACAGGTAGTTAACTTCTTGCGATAAGATGAATATCCCATACCGAGTTTTATTCTTTTATCTTCCCGTTTATTAATATTTGAATACTTATTATACAAAACCTCTTTGTTTTGTTTTAGGTAATTTAGATTATTTTTGATAATATCTTTAGATCTCATTTCATCGATCTCGTATCCAGCACTGTTGTAATCCGACAACGTATCTGATTCATCCAATGGTATGGTCGTGTTCAATCTTAAAAGACTGTTTGGATTGTTATGCATATCGTTCATTCCAGACAAGTGGTTTGGATCTATGTTAATCCATGTCTTTTTATCGTTGATTTCAGTTGCTTTTTTACACATAGGTTTCATATTAAATTTCAGATTAACCCTTGGACTCACACCTTTAGATTGGACATCTGAATCCTCGTCTTCATCCGTCGGCCATTCGTGTTGAACCAAAAGATTACCCTCAACTATTTCTGTAATGCTGTTTTTTTTCTTCTTGCCAACATCCTTAAAATTTATGTCTTGAAAGTTATTTGTATCTGTGACAGTTTCATCTGCTTTTGGATGCTCAGCATTGAAGTTAGTTTCTTGTTTTAAGGAGCCAAAATTTGGCAAGCATGGGGAGCCCGATCTATTTAGGTTAAAAACAGATGTGTTGTTTAAAGAATCATCCAAATTCAAACTGAAAGGCTTATTACTGCTAATGTTATTGTTTGTGATATGATTTCTGCTTGTTTGCCTTTTATTTTGAATCACGTTGTATAAAGTCTCGCTGTTGTTACTATTGGCCAGATTATTTATTATCTTGTTGTTGTTATTTTTATCACTCATATTTGCCAACACGGTTCACAAAAGCTTCATATAAGTTTGTTTATGGAAATTAAAAATAAAGTCAGGAAAACTAAAAAAAAAAAAAAAAAAAACAGGCAATGAATTTTTTATGTATCAATCAGATAAATTAATGTCAATCCCGATACTTTTGTATATGTAAGTTATATTTGGTGTTTCGTTACCGATACCTATATTCAATTTTTAAAATTTGATTTACAAAAAAAAAAAAATTAAAAATATATGTACCTATTTTTGGTTGCTTAGCGTCTTAGTAACTGGGAAGAAAAAAAATTTTTTTTTTTGTCTTGGCGTTTTTACCTACCTAATTATTAGATGTTTTGGTTTTATTAATTGAAGTTGTTAACAAAGGGGCAATAAATGGCCAAATTTAAGTAATGTTTATTTGAAAAAAAAAAAAAAACAAACATAGAAATCCTTGCTCAATATATGTATATCAAAAAGAGCGTATAAATACTCTAGAGCTAGGAAAAAATAGTTGTTTATATTTTTAGATGAATAATCCATTGTTATTATGCACCAATGCGTTACTTTTATTGTGTGCGTGTATTTTTTGTATCATATATGAAACATTTTTTTATATGTTTTTTGGACGTTTGACAGAATACAACCTTATCTATGAGCATCAATAATTGCTTAATATGAGGGCAAAAAAAAAAAAAAAAAATAGATAAAAAAGTTAAACACAAAAAAATTAAGCCGTATATTAATAATTAATTCTCAATTGACTTCTCTATTGTCGAGCTCTCATCTTCTTCAGATATACTCTTGGCATTCTTCATTCTTTCATATTCCCAATATGGCTGCTTTTTCATCACGTATTGTAAACATGCAGAAGATATCAATGTAAGAATTCCTAAAAACGTGAAGCACCAACCTACGTTCCATGTATTTACCATATATGTGTACACAGCAACGAAAATAGCAGCTAATTCACATCTTCCAAAATTCAATAATGCAGCAGCAGAAGACCCAGCATCTGGGTGAGATTCAATTATCACAACAGTGGACATTGGTAAAATACCGTTTGAAAACAATGAAGCTATACCAACAAATAATAGGACCAACCACAAACTTTCGTTTTTATTTAATAACCAGCCGTAAATGATAAAACAAATAGTTGAAAGTACTTGGGCTGGAGTTGCATAATACAATCTTGTATGGTATAGATTCAACTTGTATTTAGGATGTTCAGGATCAAAATCCGGGTTTTCTATGCTTTTTGCTATGAATTCATCATGTTTTTTTTTCTGTACTTTATAACTGAGGTTCATTAATTTTCCTGATCCTACAATGGAACACAATGTTGGTAAACCTATGGCTAAAAAGCACTTTCCGATTTCTAAGGTACTTTTATTATAGTGTTTATTAGCTAATATGTGCGACATGGCAGTCATGGCAACTGTCCATTGAGTGAATTGCAAACCAGAAGCCAATAACAATACCACAACTTCCAATTTCTTTATGATGGTGAATGGCATCAATGGAGATGATCTTTTAGGTGGGATTATAGAATCTGGGTATTCTTTTTTGTAAACTCTTGATTTCCAATATTTGGTATAGATTATTGGGGCTCTATCGTATATGTGTGATGGCATTTTGTAACCATTACCCACATCAGATCTATCAGTAGAAGGCAAACAAAAGAATGTTAAGATAGTTGATGAAATTGCTAATATAAATAGGTAATAGAACATGGCCTTGTAAGAACCAAATCTTTCAGTCAATGCTGCTGAAATAACAGGTGCAAAGGCAGAACCTAAAGAAACCTGTACACCACCTACAACACCAGTGATTAAGCCTCTGGCTTTTTTAGGAGCCAAATCAGCACAGACAGAGTTGTTTATGGAAATGACAGGCGATATGGCAAAAGATTGAAAGAATCTTAGCGCAAATAAACCATTATAGTGTTTACATTGGGTTATACCGAATGACATCCAAGCATACACCAAAGCACCTAAAATTGTGGCATTTCTTTTAGAGATAAAACGAGCATCTACAAAATATGATACTATTGATGGTGAGATACCTTGAACAGCGGAGTACACAGTGATTAGTAAATCGACTTTTTGCGAGGAAACGTTAAATGATTTCTCAACATCATTCAAACAACCAAACAAAGATGGACCTGCTATGGTTGATAACAAACCAACACTCCCTAAAAGAGATATGATAAAGTACATTTGTGCTTTTGGAATACACGAATAAGGATAATCTTGTTGGTCATCATCTTTGTTTATGTCCTTAACTTCTTCTTCTTTGGTTTTTTCCAAAGTTAAAGGCGGTTGATGGTCCAAAGTTGAAACTGAGTTTTGATCATCTGAAGTGTTAAATTCTTCTTCATTCATTTTTTTATCACTTTCTTGTTGCGTTGACATAATTTATGCTAAATTATGTAAGGTATGTTGTATAAGGAGCAATACTTTGAAGGATAAGTATCGTTTTTTCTTTTTCTTTTGGTTTTCTTTTTTTGTAATTCTCTTTTAATAAATTATAAAAAAATTAAAGTTAAATAAATTCTTCATTACCTTTCTTTTAATAACGAGCTAAAATTACGATCGGATTTTTGATTTTTTATAGATTAGAAATTATAGAATAAAATAGCAAACTAGATGATGATTTCTATGATATTATCGCCATTTTTTTTATAAGCCAGCAAAAAAAAAAGAAACTAGCAAAAATTCCGCTTTTCTATTTTCTTTTTTTTTATGTCCTCTAGTGAGTCGCTGATTGGGAGTAAAACTCGGTCTTAAGGAAAACGAGCTAGATATATAAGAAAAAAAAAAAATAACGCATAAATCCGCTTAAGACCCTGACCACTATTGTTACCAGCAGTAGTGTAATTGTACTAGCTCCGAAAAATGACAAATTTGTATACAAGATTGTTAGTTTCAACGGTTTTCTTTTAATCACAGTTGAGTTTGTCTAGACGTTGAATAAATATTAAAGTTGAGTAGCAGACATTATGTTTGTCTAGGAAAAAACAAAACGAATATTATTTACACCTACTGTGAATACTGAAAAAAAAAAAATAAAAAATGTAACACTAATCTTTCTGATATGGCTTGCACTGATTGGCAAACATCAACTAAGTTATTGGACACACGTATTTTATTGAAATTGCTACACCGGTGTTAAGCATTTTTGCTACTCAAAAATATGTTACAAGAAAAAAAAAAAAAGACGATGGTGATAAGATAATTGCTGACACGGGCATAAGGGGATGAGAGTTTTTTTTTTCCAATGCGCTGGAGATAGAAAAGCTGCTGTTAATGGGTGAATGGTATTAACATTGCCAATACTACTTTAAGGGCGAATGTTAGATGTAATACAAAATAAGGTTCAATACAAAGAGGGGATTTTCTCAAATAAATACAAGAGACTTAAGCTTTTGGTTGTCGGAGCTAAGAAATAAGGGGGATTTTATTCGGTAAATCAAATAAATGGGCTGCTACGTACTTATTTGATAGAAAATAAATCAAGTTAATATACTTACACTACTTACATCCGCTCACATATACTTGTGGACATTTCACGTGACTTGTGTTATAATGTTTAAGTCCGCTGTTTTTTCTGGTAGCGCTTTTGCTCTAAAAAATATTATCATATCGGAGATAAACAAGAACTAACCTGAGGAAGGCTCCTCCATTTCTTTTTTTTTTTCAAAGTTTATTTTATAAACGCCTGTCCAGCTGCCTTAGCAGACATTTATTATCTCGTCAATGACTCTATACCGATTTTGTCAATCTTACATTTTTCTTACCCCCTTTGTACCCCGATACAACTACTACTTTTCAGTCATTCAAAAGTATCATCAATAAAATAGGATTTGATGACTCATATATAAACGCAATTATTAATGAATCCTTCTTAATATGTGCAATATATATTTCACCGTTTTTTTCTCTTCCTTTGCAGAAGTTTAAAATTATAATTTTTGTCTGTAATACGAAGGAAAAAAAAAAAACGTAAGCATTTGTTAAAATAGCTCAAATAATCATAGTAACAAGAAAAGGAAAAAACATAACCAATATAACCTATAACAAATCAACTGCTTACATCTATGGACGACAATTCTATTCAAGATACAATTGTTTCAAAAATAACAGAAGCGAAAACTTTGGATTCTAAACACTCATCGAATTCTACCAGCGAAGAGACTGTGCCTAAGGAGGACATTGAGTCCTTACTTACTACAAATCAGCGTATCTTTATATTAATACTAGCTGTTTTGGGTGGTTTCTACTCTTCTCTTAGGCGGGCCTATTATGTTCCCTATGATGAAACCATTGGAAAAATACTTGAATAAAACAGAAACAGATCTGAACTTGGCTGTTTTGGTTTACTTCATAGGCCAAGGTGTTTCTCCTTCCATCATTTCAACTTTTGCAGATGTTCATGGAAGAAGACCTGTTTGTGTTGTTTGTTTACTTTTATACGTTTGCATCACTATAGGTTTGGCTGTTTTAAAAAATTATCCTACTTTGATGGTATTGAGATTCCTTCAATCTTGTAGTATATCGGGGACAATCGCTATAAACACGGGTATTGCGTCGGATGTTTCATGTTCCCGTAATAAAGGGAGATATGTTGGATTTACTTCTGCTTTGACTTTATCTGGTCAAGCTCTGGGTCCTTTGATATCTTGTTTCCTTCAAAATGATAAAATTGGAGGCTCTTCTTATGAAACTGCTTGGAGAGCTGTTTGGTGGTACTTATCCATTGGTGGGTTTATCTCCTTTGTTTTACAACTTGTATTTTTAATAGAAACAAACAAAGCCATTGTTGGTGATTTATCAATCAAACCTGAAAAATGGTTTAACATCTCTCCATATACTCTCTACATCAAAAAGCAATTTCATTGGGAAAATCCTAATTTAGAGTCAAGAGCAATAAAAAAAAGGGTTAATTTATTAAGATCATTGCAAATATGCATATACCCCGACGTTGCTTTAGTGTTATTTGCATTTGGGATTCAGTTTGCATGCTGGACTTTAAATTTAAATGCCATTTCATCATTCTTGACTGCACCACCATACAATTACAGCATCAAAAAAGTTGCTTACATATATTTGGCTCCTGGATTATCGGGATTAATAGGATGTGTACTGTCAGGAAGACTTATAGACCACAATTATAGAAAAGAAGTTAAAATATATAGAGAAAAAATTGCAAGCGGAAAGTTACCACCAAACACAAGATTTAATATCATCAAAGCTAGATTGTGGTCATCAATGCCTCAAAACTTCTTCTGCATTGTGGTTTACTGTTTGTTCGGTTGGTCTATACAAAAACAATGGCCTATTGCTGTCACCGTAGTGATGTCTGCCTTTGGTTCATATTGTTCAATGTCTTCTTTGGCCTATTGCTCTTCGTTTTTGTGTTCCTTATTCCCATTGGAAACATCTTCAGCAAATGCCTCATATAACCTGATAAGATGCTTATTGGCTGCTTTATTTACTGCAGTCTTTGATAAAATGAATAGCAGTATTACTGTTGGTGGAACCTTTTCATTACTCTGCGGATTGCTGTTTGTATTTAATTTACTAATGTACATTCCTATGTTCAGGGGTATGCAATGGATAGAAAACAGAGAAAAGAAACAGCTAAGTAAGAGTTGAAATATATATATTAATCATCTTCACCTAATACTTTTTTGCTTTCAATAATTAATTTTTCCAAGTTAACACTAATATCAGTAAATATTTGAGAAAATGCCATTCCATGAATGAGTTCATCGTTGGTTATGGCTTGTCTCTTAGCAGCAATTGTTATTTCATTTGCTCTAGTTTCTATCAGAGCCATTTTATCATATAATTTTTTTCTAGAAAGAATACTGTTAGGCAAAATTACTGGTAATTTACTTTTATTTCTGAAGCTGTTACTTAGTAAAAAGAAGTTATAAGAACATGTGGACACAGAACTTATTCTGAATGTTGATAAAAACAAAGTCATGTTAAAATCTAGATCTGCATTGTATACATCAAAATACTGAACCTCTTGACGTGCTTGTATCAGATTTTCCAAGATTTTCTTACAAACATTTAAAACTCTTAAGTATTGGATTTTATCAAAACGTTCGTGAATAAAAGAATTGTGCTCGATTAACGACTTCAATATCAAGTTTTCTAGTTTGATGACCTCATTTGTCAATTTCAATTCAAAAGCTGTAGAAAACTCATTATCAAGAACTGTAGTTTCATCTTTGTAGTCTTTGTAAAGAAATCTATCGACGATCAAATGAAAGTCATCACCTAAATGTTTGATAACATCAGATAAAGATTCTGTTATTCTGGTATAAGTACTCTTTGGCTCTAAAATCCAGTTAATCAGTACCGAAGCAAACGATGCTATCAACAACCCAAGAGAGGTGACCCAAGTATTTTTCCAAATTTCACTTAGTTTATAAGAACCATGGTCATTGACATCAATGTTGAATAAAGAAGTATCATGATCCCATGGCAAACAAACAATAATGGTGAATGTAACCAATAAAATGGTGCTATTTTTGGTATATTGATGATTAAATGAGAAATGACTTGTCAAAACAGCTAACATCCCAGATATCCAGCAAATAACATACGGATTAGCAAATGGTTTCATAACATTTGCAACAAATCCTAAGAAACAACCCACCAAACATGATAGAAGCCTCAAAAATACAATCTCAAAACCACCTATATTGTTCTTATTGTTTAAAATATGGAACAAAATACCACATGTGTATAATTGATAATGCGAAAACCACTCAAAAGATTGTAACAACCAGCATGGCAATAAAAAGAAAGTCATAACAAAGGCAATTTTTATCCCATACCATAAATTATCATTAAAAACAACATTTTTGATATTCCATAGCAAGTATCTCATGTCTGAAACACTTGTTTTGCTTCTAAAATCAACACTGGAACTGGCTCTTATGAAACCCGAGTCATCAATAAATCTATTTCTGCTAATGCCATCAATCATTGACTTTCTTATTTTGAAAGTTTCACTATTACTATTTAGGTACTTGGTGTTGGAGGTGATGTACTTTGACGTATATGTGTTGTATACTTCATTGACAATTTTGTCTGTTTCCTTTACAGAATGACTAGTGTCATATTTATCCCCTGATCCTTGGTCCAATTTACACTGCTGATACAAAGTTTTCATAGCGCTAGAAAATGATATTGTTGGCTTTTGTAAAGTCATTTTGGAGGTCTTGATATCATCATTAATTTCCTCAATGTCTAGAGACAATGCAATCAAATGTTTAGCTATAGATCTAATAGACTTTATTAACAACAAACTATTGGTAGTGTCAATGGATAATACTTGGTCATTTTCATTTATGTGTTTAGGTATATCGTAGTTGTCATATTTGTTGTCAAGCAGATTTGTCTTCAACTTCAATTCTGCAATCAATGATCTGTGTTTTTGTATGGTATCAACATCAAGTTTTCGCGTATCTTCATTCAAATACAAAGATGAAGTTTTTAATAAATCTTGCATTACAACTAAACACTGTTTCAAATCATGCTTAAAAACTTCTTTTATGTGACTATTTTCTAAAGTGAAGCATGCTTCATAACCTTCTTTTATAGGCATAGATCTAATCAAAGTTGTTAATTCTATTAAGTGATCTCTTATCAATTTGACTTGTTGATTTGAATAATGGGTATATTTAAAAACTCTCATGTGTTCAACAAACTGATTCATAAAATCAAAGTTTTTGATTTTTACCAAATCTTGCTTCACTCTGATAATGTTTTCATATTGATCACTTGATTCACCCATCATTTCAATAAGCTCACCAACCTTATACATTGTGGAATTGAATGAATTCAACAAGTTTTGATTATTATACTCTGGAAATATTAACATACTTATAGCAAAAGACAACATTAAACCAATTATGTAAGGCACAGCAAACGGCCATACCACATCTTTCCAGTTTCTGTGAATAGAACTTATAATTTTAATGGAATCTTCTGTTTCAAACAATTTCTTTTGCAAGTTAATAGAGTGATAGTAAATTGCTGCAATGGTAAAAGTAATACCCATATAAACCAACCTTCTAAATGTGTTTGATAACCAGTAAGAAAACACAGTAGCCAAAAACAAACTCAACCATAATAATGCACCTGAACCATGAGTATTATTTACCAAGGTTAAATTGGATGTGGCAATAAGTAAAGCTAGCAAAGACCAAGATAAACCCAGCATACCTCCAAATATAGCTTGTATGGTGATATCAATTTGTATTGAGAAGAAATGGGATGGATGATGTATGATCACGGCTAGGGGTAAAAACCACACAAGTGAAGCATTTTCCAAAGAGTCATCTGTTAGCCATTTACGACATTTTGGAATCGTACACAATACCATTGCAATAAAATAAGCCAAAGAAGACTTTAAAATCTTAATGTAATTATGCTTAAAAAGTTGCAATTGACGTTGAAAAAAAGGCAAAGAATTGAATTCATTTGCATCAAATGACATTATATTGAATAAAATTCTATTATGATTCATTTTCAAATTTTCTTCGTATTCTTTGATATCTTCGTCAAAATCAAAGTCTTCATCATCTTCTTTTTCATCTATACTTGAAACAAAAGATCCATCATTTTTATCTTTCTGTGAGTCATTGTTAAAGCTTCTTTTTTTTAACAAGTAAGAATCATAATCATTTGTAGAGGGATAAATTGCTTCAAAATATCCTTTTCTAGTTTCTCTAAACAATTCTAACTCATCATCTTCCCTTAAAATTTGGTTTATGCTCTTATCATCAGATTTGTTGGGAACCAAAGGTTGTGGTTGAAATTGTTCTTCATCATTGTCAGTGTCACTTTCTTCCAGATCAGATTCTATATAAAAATTTGATGAATCTGCTCTTGCATGACTTTTAATTTCTGGATGCTGAACTTCTATAGGTAAAGCTTCTTGAAGTTGCAATCTGGAATTTAAGGTTCTGAACGATGGATTTACGCTAAGACTTTTAATATTCTCATTAGAGTCGTTAGGCGAGATTGATGCACTGTTGACATTTGAATGATCAATTTGAAATTGCGACAACACTCCTGAAAAAGATTGATATGAATCCTTATATTTATTTTGATACTTTAGCTCATGGTCCTCATTGGCTAGGTGTTTTAATCTTTTGTCAAAAACTTCTTTATTAAAATTTGCATTCGACATAGCTTGCACTGTAGAATTTGTATAAAAGCCTGTCTTACTTTCAATCACAAAAACACTTAAAGTTCTTTGGTTCTATGTTCAAAATGCATTGATCAAAGTATAAACAGTCAAGAATCAGTTAAGTCGACCTTTATTTACTTATTTTTTTTTTTTTTAAATTGAAGCTATATACGACTTAGTCATGTGAGATGAGCCGTCGTGACTTTTTCACCTTTTTTCCCCCATTCTCGTGATACGAATTTTTCAGTTAGACTGAAATTAAAGTTGGAATTTAACATCAAATATACATACTAATAATTTGACATTTATGAGGGAATTAAGCATTAGAAAACAAATTATTAATTATTAAAAAAAACAAAAACGATATTTAAGTGTTTGATGTAATAACTTGATTAACGACAAGCTAATAAAAAAGGACAAAAAAAAAATAAAAAATATGAAGTCACAATAATATCCTTAATAATTTTAAAAAGCTACAACAAAGTTCTACATCTATTGAGAAGCACATTGAGCACCACCGGCACCACCAGCGTGGCTATGGTAATATTCACCTTCATCTTCGTAATCTTCATCGTAGGTGTTATTGTTTCTACCAGAACTTTGATGTTGGCTGGTGTATGTGCTTAAGATACATTCTTCTACTTTACTATTGGCAGGGATCTTACTTTCCTTGGCAGCTGGTAATAAAGCGGCTATTTGTTTCAAGACTTCGTCGTTGGCAAATCCATCCTTAGGGAATTCAACATCGAATTTGATGACTAAATGGCCGAAACCACCGTATTTCTTAGGCATACCTTTACCTTCAACAACCTTGGTAGTGTTAGGACTAATAACTTCACCTGGAATGATATCAATGGACAAGTAGCTACCACTTATGTGTTTGACGTTGATCTTACCACCAGTGATGGCAGTAACTAAAGGAATAGTAACTTCGTAAACTAAGTTATCACCGCTTCTCTTGAAAGTTGGGTGACTTTGTTCACTTACAACGAATATACAATCACCAGTGATAACACCAGGTTCTTGAGAGGCTTCACCCTTGAAGACAATTCTTTCACCGTTCTTGGTACCTGGAGCAATCTTAACTTCCATGACTTTTCTATCATCGACAACTTTCTTACCTTTACAAGTCTTACAAGCCTTAGCAGGATTAATGATTTCACCGGTTTGGGAACAAACTTCACAAGGAACTTGATATCTTTGGATCATAGGACCCATTTGTTTGGTGACCATCTTGATACCATGACCGTTACAAGAAGTACACTTCTTAACAGCATCTTTTGGACCACCCTTACCGTCACATGACTTACATAAGATTTTTCTGGTTAAGGCTAATTTACTGGTTTTACCCTTGTATAGTTCTTCCAAAGTGACTTTCATATTGTGAACAATATCTTCACCCTTTGGAGGACCTCTAGGTCTTGAGCTACCACCACCAAAGAATTGTGAGAATATATCATCTGGGAAACCACCGAAACCACCGGCTCCACCTGGTCCGTTCTTCAATCCATCTTTACCGTAAGAGTCATATAGCTCTCTTTTTTCAGAATCAGATAAGATTTCGTAAGCAGCAGACATTTCCTTGAACTTTTCAGCAGCTTCTGGTGTAGAATTTTTATCAGGGTGGTATTTCAAAGCTCCAACTCTGTAGGCTTTTTTGATTTGTGCATCTGTGGCATCTGGTGCAACACCTAGAACATCATATAATTCAGTTTCCGCAACCATTGTGTATGTGTGGTAATAATTATGTTAATATGTGGTTGTTTTTTTTGTGTTTATTAATATTATTAGTATATTCTTTTAGATTATTTTTGAAATCAACCCAAAAGCCAATAAGTGATATTTATAAATAAGACGACTCGAGTTTATGTCCACTGCACCACCTAGCTGAAAAATATAATGTAATATACAGTCAAATCATCTAGCAGACAGAGTGTAGCAGTCAGTATGAACAATTATTGTGTGGCGAAGAAAAAAAAAACATGAAAATCCACAGATACCTCATTGGGCAAAAAATTTTCCAGAGCGCAAAAAAACTAAAGCACATTTTACACAAATTAGAAATCATGAATTAATATGGAAAATTCTGGAAAAAGCTAAATAGGAAAAAAAAAAAAAAAAAAAGAAACGTTCTTTGATGTTTAGAGAAGTCTGGAAGAAAGGGGCTTATCTCCGATAAGCGCTACACAAATAAAATATTTTCCCAAAAAAAAAACTACTGAACTTATTGTTAACCAAAGGGGAAATAGATTGAAACGCGGCTAATTCAGTTTGTTATCTATGAATGCAAGACCTGGAAATTAACGCAAACACATATATAAATGGATCAATCATTTAACAGTCTTATTTGGCCAACTGAACTTCAGCTTTTAAACAAAGAATCTTTAAATTATGCTAGGGTATCTAAGCTAAATAAGTTTTTTGGTAGACTGATCTCAGTTACAAGAAACACGTCTATAGCTTTAGCCATTTTATACTACTTAACCTTCAATTATGTACTTCCTAATATAGAAGAAATCAAAAAGCAAAGATCTGCTTTGTGTATACAGAACATACTAAAAACAAGATCTTTATTGAAAGAATTAGATAATAGAATTAATGCTTTCAACCAATCATCAGTAGAAAACCATCTTCTTTCGGTTATACAAGTAGATGATCTAAATGTTAATATTTATGCATTGGACAAAAGAATCAAAAAACGCAATTCTTCACTCATAAAAGATATTAATGAATTAGATAATGAAGTTCATTTGCTAACAATGAAGTTAAACACAAGCATACTTTCTTAGAAATAGAATTTTATATAATTGTTCAACAACAAATTTTAAAGTGGGCTATACAGGATTTCTTTTTTTTTTTTTTTAAAACTTATGTTATTGTATCTTGTTATCATTTTGATTTCTTCTTTGCAACTTCTTGTGATCTCTTTTCAATCTCATAGCTAAATGCTCAGGTTTATACTTGTCGATAGTAGTCGCCTTTAATATCTTTTGAACGGCCTTTGGTGGGATTTCGTATTTATGTGAAATAGCCTCTATATCCAGCTGTGGTTTTTTTAACGTAGAATCCTTCATGTAATTGTTGTTGTAGTAATCAATCTCATCCTTAAACTCAACTCTGAAGTTTGCCTGCAAGTTTTGAATATCTTGGATTTCTAAAAGGGTCAGCTTTTTATCCCCATAACGTTCATTTCCTTTTTTAACAGTTGCTCCTCTCCCACCGTTCTTAAATGCAGTGATTTTTCTGTCAAGTACAATATCCAGTCTTTTTGGATCCAAAAAATTCACTAGTTTTTGGGTAACAAATTCCTCTACGTTCATTTTGATCTGGACTCCATCTTCAAATATTACATCTTGTCCTTGGATGTGACTGTGTGTATACTTTTTGGAATCCACTGGTGTGTAGTTTCTCCATGATAGATTATAACAAGCATCATATATCGTCTTTGGATCTGAAGTATACGGTAAAGGAACTCCGTGTTTGTCCCTTGGTATATTTTCGTTTGCGTATATCTTCTGTTTTGTAGCTTCATCTACAAATCCATTATTTGTTATATCGTAATGCCCTTCATTTGTGGCTACGGTCTTTTTTTCTGTTGGTGTATATTCCAAACCATTTGACTGACTTGCATATCTGTATTTTTCATCTAGCATTTCGTTTTCTTTTTTCAGCTTTTCAAATAATTCTTCAACTTTATTCTCTTCGAGTAGTTTTGAAAGCTCTTTTTTCTGCTTGTTTCTATACACATTGACAATTGTTCTTTTTATCAACAACTGACTTATGTGTGTATTTGGAACATTAATCGAGGCTGTTCGAACAATATGTGGTATCATATGATTAAGGAGGAATGGTTGCTTAACCAATTTTTTTTGGTAATAATTTTCACTTGTTCTTGTCTCAAAAGCTTTGGAGATGATTTTCTTTAAAGAAAATGTGAAAAATTCACCGTTTTTTTCTTGAAAACCGACAATAATGACAAAGAAAAATGAAATATAGCCTATTTGAACAAATAACGCTTTAAAATACAGTAATCTAGGTTCTAGCAAAAGATTTTTGAGAATTTTAATATTGTTAAGATAAAAACAGACTTAATTGTCTTTTTTTTTCAACTTGCCAATAATTCATTGGTATTTTGCCTGAAAACTAATACTTTATAGCTGTTTTAATCGTCGTTAAATGTTCAAGTCTTTATGTATAAAGAAAATGTTTAACGCGCTACCAAAAAAAAGCCAAATACGGTAAAACAAAACACTAGCGAAAAGATGAAAAAAAAAAAAAACAACACACTATTTATATAACTTTGAAACAATATGTTATGATAAACAATATGTATATAACACCAATTAAACTATTACCTTTGTGCCTTCCATCACTTTAAGTATTTCTACATTTTTGATCTAGATTCCTTTATATAATCAACACACAGCATGATCTCTGACGACGAATTATACAGCCTTAGTTTGAAATTTGGTATATGGCTATTCATTTTGATATTAGCATATGGATTTTTGCAACTGAATTTCTTTGATACTAACGAAACCAAAGCTGAACTAGTAGATGAGGTTGAAAAGAAAATAAAAACCGAAGAAGAAATAGATAATTTGATTAAAAAAGAAACCAAAAAGAGCAAGAAATAGATTGATTTTTTATTTTATTTTTTTATTATATGTAAAATCATTATACGATACAAATGTATTACAGGTTAATACTACTGCATTAAAATAACCTATATAATTCATGTTTTATTTTGTATTTGTAATTACAAAACTTTTTTCTTTTTTTTTTTTTTTTTATTATTGTACAAATAATACTGAATGTAGAACAAAGTCTATTAGCAGCATTATTACTTATATATGAGCTATATATTTAAAATCTGGTAAACATTTTTCTTTAAAGAATTAGTTGTAGAAAACAAAAGATGCAGTACCAGAACTTAAAGCAACAGTACAACCATCAGTACCGTCACCGTTGTAGCTACCATTTTCGTAGTAACATTCACCGTTCATAGAAGCACCATCATTGGCAACAATCTTAACAGAGTAGTTTGGAGCATCATAGTTGTTTGGATTTGGAATCAAAGATAAGTAAGAGATACCACCACCAGAGCTGACCCAACCGGCACCAAAGTTTAATGGGGCCCAGTTACCAACACCGGAACCGGATTCACCCCAGATACAACCGTCTTCGTAAGAAACACCAGCATTGTTGACGTAGTATTGAGCAGAGGTCAATTTGTTTTCCCATTGGTAGTAAGTATCTTCATTGACAACAGTCAATGGTAATGAGCTACCAGCTTCAACATAGGTTGGGATAACCATGTTTTCTGTACCTGGGTAATCAGTTCTACAGATAGCAACGGCTTCATCCAAGTTGTTGACAGCATAAGCAGCATCAACACCCCATTCACATAAGTAGTCGCTATCGGTGTTGGATCTGTATAAGTAACCATCCTTACAGTATAAACCACCAACAGAAACACCACTACTTGGTTGTTCAGATGGCCATTGGGTCTTGGACATACCTGGTTGACAAGCGTAAGAACAGTAAGTACCATCTCTACAGTCACCACCAGTGGAGTTGTCTTCGGTGTTTTCAATACCGGACCAACCACCGAAACCTAACCAATCTAAGGCAATGACACCGTTACCAGATGGGAAATCAGAACAAGAAATGACACCATCAGTGAAGGTGCTGCTTGGGTTTTCGTAGTTACTCAAATCACCGTAAATTCCGTTGGATGAGGAAGAAGATGATGAAGAGCTAGCAGTGCTGGAGGTACTGGAAGCAACGTAACTGGAAGAAGAAGAAGTGGTAGTTGG
>ERZ794949.77-NODE-77-length-37929-cov-157.166341_pt1 | contig 37929 bp, 18 predicted proteins | sample MGYA00511363_ERZ794949 | MGnify/ENA primary metagenome ERZ794949 (study PRJEB30137, sample SAMN04331402) | food metagenome | isolation source: T1 must sample point D1 replicate B | place: Australia: South Australia ...
ACTCTTTTTAATTTCGCTACTTTATCTCCGTTTTTATACAATTTTAATTATAACAAGTGGTAGCTGTTTCTTTCAACTTAACAATGGATTCGGAACAATTTAAAAAAGATGTTACTTTCTTAACTAGTAATTCACAATACATGAATGCTAATAAATACGATGGTAACCCTGATTCTTTATCAGCTAAAGTTGGCTTACTGTCCGCCTGGAATGGGTTCGTCACAAAATATAGCTCTGGTGCTTCCGAACATGCTTTTAACGTTGTTTTTACCAGTTTTTTAACCAGCACTGCCGCTTCTTGGGCTACTGATCAGGATTATACTGTACCTCATCAGGAATTTCTATACAAGTTTAACAGTTTTTTTCAAACTTCTAATGAATCTTTGAGATCTTTCAACAACGCTGCTAGCTTCAAATTCACTTGCAAAGATTTTGCTTCGGAATTTATTGCTTTCAAGACTTTACATGGTTGTTTAGAAGACTATCATTCTGATGATAAGCATTTCACTTTTATGATGTATCATGCTTTACCACAATCTGTTATCGGACTTTTACCATCAACAAATTTCCAAACCCCTGATTCTTTGTACCGTGCTGTTGCTTCTGTTCTGACTAACAAACCAGTTATTCATTATGATATCAACCCAACTCCTGTTTCTAACCCTGATCCTGATGCTATGGAAATTGACTCCTTGGGAATTTTCCAAATTTCTTCAGCTGCTATTGCCGACATTATTACTCAATATGAAGACTTTGTGACTGCTAACGAAAGTGAAGACTCAAGTTTTGTCGAATTAGATGCTATTAGGACTCGCTTTGCTCGTTCCCCTGACGTTCAACGTTCAGCAAGAAATTGTTTTTACTGTAACAAACCTGGCCACTTTATTAGAAATTGCCACAAAAGAAGAACCGATAGATCTGCCAAATTTTCTAACCACTTAGAATCCTCCAAGTCTTATGAATCTCCAAACAGACCTTTTCGTTAATAAAGTTTCTACTTGTTCAATTGAGGCTCCTCTATTGGCGCTTACTGATTCATCACTTCCTACTTTAGATGTTGAGTTAATTGAAACTCCCCTGGTTGGCACACAACGTGTCATTGACGTTAAAATTGATTCACAAGTTGTTGCTGCTTTATTAGATACAGGTGCCGCTTCTAGCTTTATTACTTATGATTTAGCTATGCAACTGCATTTACCTATTGTTAAAACTACTTCTCCAATTAAAGTTAAAGGTGCTTTTAGTACAACTTCCAATACTGCTTCATCAATTACGGAATTAACATTTGCTACTTCCGATTTGTCCCATCCGATTACTATTTCTCTTTATGTTGTTGATAACATTGGAAAGAATAATCTTATCATTGGTAACCCTGTTTTACAAATGTACGCCGAATTACTTTTACCTCTGTGTACTGTTGATAGTGTTGAATCAAATTCATATTTTGATGACGTTGTCATGACCTATTATATTGACACCTACCAAAATGATAACTGTGTTGACATTTCTCCTGTTTCTTTGCCTGATTTTGACAAACCTGTCAAATCTCATCAGAAAGTTGTTTCCAAGCTTTTAGATGACTACAAAGATTGTGTTGCTGACAAATTACCTACTTCTACTACTACTTCCAAGTACAGACACTCCATTGAATTGATTCCTAATGCTGCTTTGCCAAAATCTAATCCTTTTAACCTCAGTTTGACTGAAGAACGTGAAGTTACTACACAAGTTCAAAATCTTCTCGATCTTGGACACATTGTTCCTTCGACTTCTCCATTGTCATCTCCTGTTTTACTGGTCAAAAAGAAAGATGGTTCTTTTAGAATGGTTATTGACTACAGAAAACTTAACAAAGCTACTGTCGATGATCCCTTCCCAATTCCAAGAATCTCTACCTTACTGGCTAAAATTGGATCTGCTTCGATCTTCTCAAAATTGGATCTTTTAAGTGGATATCACCAAGTTAACATGGAACCTGCTGATGCTTTTAAGACTGCTTTTGTTACTCATAATGGTAAATACCACTTTAAAGTTATGCCGTTCGGTCTAAAGAATGCCCCTGCTACTTTTTGCAGAATGATGGCTGACATTTTCAGATCTTGCCTCTTTGTTTTGGTTTACTTAGATGACATTCTTATTTTCTCCAATAACCCTGAAGAACATTTAGAGCATGTCAAATATGTTTTAGATACCTTAAAAGCTAACTCTTTGGTTGCTAAAAAGTCTAAATGTGATTTTTTTCAATCTACTGTGAATTTTCTGGGTTGTACTGTTACTGCTAATTCTATCGCTCCTTCTGCTTCCAAAGTTTCTGCTGTTAAGAACTTTGCTGTTCCAAAGACCCCTAAAGACGTCAAGAGCTTTCTTGGTCTTATCAACTATGTTAGAAAATTTATTCCTAACTGTTCAGAATTGTCTATTCCTTTGATAAATTTTGAATGTGGGAGAACTACTACTATGGGTCCTCAACAGATGGAGAGTTTCAGAAAACTACAAGATGCCATTACCTCTGGTCCTGTTTTAACTACATTCAAACCTGATATTCCATTACGTTTGACTACCGATGCCTCTATTAAAGGTGTGGGAGGATATTTAGAACATATCGACAATTCAGGTAAAACCTTAGGAATTATTGGTTATTATAGTGGTGCCCTGTCTCCTCATGAAAAGAACTATCCTGTTAGAGAACTAGAATTATTAGGTGTTGTTAGATCTTTAGAACATTTTAGATACTACTTACTGGGTAGAAAATTTGTGCTAAGAACTGATCATCAATCTCTGTTGTCCTTGAAAAAGTTAGACAAGCCTCCTTCGGGTAGACTAATCAGACACTTGGACAAACTGGCTGAATTTGGCTACGATATCCAATACCTAAAAGGTAGTGAAAATGTTGTTGCTGATCCCCTGTCCAGATTGACTGACTTTACTGTTGATGTCCCTCCAATTTATGATTTGCATACTGATGGCCCTCCACTCTTTGATTCCTCCACTTGGTCTAAACACTATACTGATGATCCTTACTGTGCTGCTTACTTATCGTCTGTTGATGAAAACTTTGCTGCTACTCCTCGAACCATAGTTCACAAAACTTTCAAGAAGTACACAAAAGTTTTCAAAAGAAGCTCAATTGCTAACGCTAACCTTTCCTTGATAAACGGTCTAATTCATCACAAAGGACGTTTGGTTGTTCCTCACCAGGAAATTGATACTTTGTTTAAAGCTTTTCACTCTCATAACATCTTTGGTGGTCATTACGCTACTAGTAAGACTCTGAAGAAACTGGAAAACTACTATTTTCCACAAAAGCACGAGACTATCAAGAAATTAATTTCTGAATGCACAAACTGTCAATTAACTAAGGATACTGATAAGATTGCTAAATACGGTCTAGTTAAACCACTAGAAACTCCCTCTGGTAGATGGACTGATATATCTATGGACTTTATTACCGGTTTACCTACTACTCCTTCTGGTCACAATGCTATTTTACTTATCTGCTGCAGATTTACTAAAAGAGTTATTTTACTCCCTGCTAAGACCACTTGGACTTCTGTTGACACTTGGAATGCCGTCTATCACTTTGTGATCCTAACTCATGGTTTAATCAATACTATTGTTAGTGACAGAGACGTTAGAGTTACTGGTAAATGGTTTAGAGAAATGTGTGATTCCTTTAGAATTAAACAACTACTGTCTACTACTAATCACCCTCAAACAGATGGCCAATCTGAAAGAACTATTAGGACAATCATTGAGTCCCTTAGAGCTTCTCACTTTGGTGATCACAGTGATTGGGATGTACATCTAAAAGAAGCTGAATTTGCTTATAATACTACACCACATTCTACTACCAAGATGACTCCTGCTTTTGCTGATGTTGGTTACGAACTTGGTTCTCCAGATGTACACTTGAATTCTGTTCTGACTTCAAGATCTGACAATGCCAGGGAACACGCAAGAAAACTGAAAGCTATTAAGCTACAAGTCAAGGATGCTATTGAAGATGCAAGAGTTAACATGCAAAGCTCTAACAAAGCTGCTTCAAAAATTGAAGTTAAGTTGAAGGTTGGTGACCTGGTTTTGATCCACAAAGACGCTTACTATACTTCCACTCTCGCTGCAAAACTCGGTTCGCTGTTTATTGGTCCTTTTAAAGTTGTTGATGTTGTTTCTGACAATGCTTATGTTATTGATATTCCAATTCATATAACTAGAGTTAACAGAACTTTTAACATTAACCGTTTAAAGCTCTTCAAAACTTCAAACAAATATGTGCAGAATCCACCAAAATCTTTAGGTGAAGCTGGCTTAAGAGTTAAAGAAATTCTTTCTGTTGTTGGTGTATCATTCCAACATAAACACGTTCTTACCAAGTTTAGAGACGTCGATCCTGCTGTTATTATACCGGTGTCTTTCGAAGCCTTCCTTACTTTAGGGAGAGGAAGATGTGAAAGTCTTCTAAGAAACTTGAAGAATGTGATTTCACATGATGCCAATCCTAATGCTACAAATGCTATTGATGCCTTAATTAAAAACATACACTAATGAACAACTCCTTTTGAATTAATAGCATTTTTCTGGTTGATATAACTATATGTTGTTAAGTGGAGACACAAGCTTAACAGATCGTTAAGTGTCTGTAATTAGCTGTAACGGGATAGATCCATTACTAGCGATCATTCTGTCAACGGTTGTTGTCACAGTTAATTATTAATCATAGGTGGTTTGCTGATACTAATTCGGGTTTCTCACTGAGTTTTGATGTCTTAGTATTACCATGCCATGGGCAATTCCCACTTCGGCCCACGGAGCTCTTTCCTTTCAAAACACCCGGCTGCTTATTTTAGGAGAGGAAGATGTTATATTTAATTTTGGAATCTCAGCTAAGATTTCTAGTTAATTGTTGTATTAAAATTAGGGCAACATTTAGTTATGAAATCTAAGCCAAAATTAACTATATCATAGTTGTGTTTTAATTGCTAAGCTAAAAGTGTCATTTGAATTTATCGTTTATAAAATAAATTAAGTTCTACTATTTAATTTATTTTATTCACCGATTTATTATACGACAAATTATTTATCAACTGATTTGAATAAACGAAATTATCATTATTATCCAATACAACCTAAAAGTATGTAATACCACTAATTTAATTTATTAACAAATAGTTGTAAATTCGCAAGCAAAATAACATAACTTCTGGTTTCATTAATTTTCAGGAATCTGAGTTTTCTGAATTATTGTGAAACTTGACGTTTTCCAAAACTATTTAAACAGTTGTTCTGAACGTTAAGTTTATCTTGTCATAATTGTTGTTTTAGTAATGATTCAATGACAATTATGAGAGATACTCTATTTTATATATTTATATATATAACCAAGTTAAAATACTATACTAATTATTCTATTAATTAACTCTTTTTAATTTCGCTACTTTATCTCCGTTTTTATACAATTTTAATTATAACATTTTGAGTTTTTACAAAGCTTTACTTATCAAAGCAAATATTGTACCAGAAAGCCAGTTTACTTCTAGTTTAAATTGAATTATATAGAACCGTTTATTTGCCTAGTTTTGTGCTATTTGACCATACGTATGAACGTACTGAAAGAAATTTTTATAACCAATCAAAGATATTCCTTAATTGAACTATTGAATGGCTAACTTTTTTTCTTTCTTGTTGAAAAGAAAACTAAAAGCTGTAGAAGAGATTAGTCGATGTTTAATAAAAAAAGAGTGAAATTACGCAGGTTAAACAAAGCTAAATTAGAGAACGTATGGTTTTCTAGATTCAATACAGTTAGTGCATACAGCCAACACCGCATTACTTGCTTTCTAAATAAAATTCTCTTGTACTTTCTTTACATATATGTTGCAATGGTATGCTTGCTATCGTAGTGGCCATCTTTTCTATACATAGGCCATATTACAAAAACGTTTAATATGGTCCAAAATGATGTTCAAACAGTTGAGTCAACGGTGCTTTTTGAATCAGTTTAACTTTTCAAAATGATTCAACTGTACGCTATAACAGGTAACACATGCATTCGTTGTTCATCTAACTAAACTGTAGTCGTTTAAGATCCGTCTATAATCTATACTTTATTTAATTTAAAAAGATCTAACGTCCATATGGTTATCTACAGTTTCACTTAACCTATATACCATTTAATATTTAACTTGAGCAGTTAATTATGTACATAAGAACATCAACGGCATCTATGAACAAACTACATCCCCTTAAAAAAAAAATTATTACACCTTTATAAATTTGAAAAAAAAAAAGTGAACCTTGTTTTATAAGTTTTAACAGATCATTAATTTCTTAACAATGCTGCTTATGATTACTAGAAATATATAAATTAGTTGCATACATGACATATAAACTTATTCACATACCCCTATTAAAAGCTTTATTTTGTTTTGTATTCATTATTAGAAAGTCAATTCAAAAAGGGAGCTAGATTATTTGGATCTAGCTCTTACTTTCCGTCTCTTTCTTTTCAATCTTCTTACTCTTTTTTTTCTCCACTTAGCTCTCATTATGATAGTTAATTGAAGTTCGATGGTTTTGTACCACTAATTTTCTATAATCGTATTAAAAAATCAAAGTTAAGTTATTAAAAATATCAAATTCTTATATATGACACTATTCCCCATCAATAAATATATCAATTCATTCATAAAAATTTTTTTTGCCTCTAAAACAGCTTTACGTGTAAACCTCTCTACTCTATTTATACTCTCACCATACATCCCTTTTTTTAATATTTTGGCGCTTATTTTTTTTCTACCACAAAACTTGGTTTTTTTACTGGTTGCTAGTAAATATTTCCTAAAAAGGTAAAAATGGTTACATGGGGGTTGTCATAATTCTCTGTTTTTGTATATCACAGGACTGAAGCAAAAATCAAAAAAAAAAAACTTGTTAATTCCCAAAGAGGGAAATTTAACTCCAGTAGATTTTTTTTTTTTTTGTAACAATTTTGTTAGTTTTGAGACTCATGAAATCTTGCTGCTATATTGCTAGTTCACGTTTTTTTTTAAATACATGGAACGTTTAATCAATTATTACTATAACATAAAGAGGAAAAAAGAACTAAAGATATTAATATTCAATATATAGAGCAGAGATGATCTACTCGTAGTTTTCTTTCAGAACAGCCTTTAAAACATTAGCCTTAACAGGATCGAATTCCATAATCTTGGCCAATTTTTCAAAGCTTTGTTCCTGCTTTTCCGTGCTTATTTCTATTTTGTGGGTAGTTTCATTGTAAAGGTCTTTATAAATATCACTGAATTCAGGCACATATTCAATTTGGAATGAGGCACCATTGTTTTTGTGATACATCTGCATGATGTGATTACATCCTGCATGTGCTTTTAGATTCCAATACAATCTATAGCATAGATAGAACCCTGGCACATTAGGAACCAATGGAATGATAGCAAGAGGAAAAGTTAGCGGCAATGCTAACATGCACTTGTACATTTCCTTTCTATAATATTTCGAGTTTTTTTCTGCTAAATCATAAAATCTCTTGCTGACATCACGGTCATTTTCAATGACTCCTGGAATTTTAGGGGAGTAAATTTTAATGGGACGAATTATTGAATGATCTTTGATGTGTTGTATCAAAGTTGGGTTGTTACTTGTCATTTGCATGTATTCTACAAAAGAAATATGCTCTTTACCAGGAAATGTCTTCTTTGCCAACTCTGTTTCACTTCTTCTTTTGATTAAAAATTGTTCAAATGGAATAGATGCATAACTTTGCTCACTCCAGGGTACTCTATCTAGCAACTTCTCAATGTTTTTAACTAAAAACTTAGAAATTGCTTTATCTGATGCTTTCATTCCATTCCAAAAATTAGCTGCTTTAGCAGCAACCTTCTTTTCAATAATGGCGATTTTGTTGTCGAATTTGAGAAGCTGATCATTTTGAATGAAGTGTAGGTAATTTTGCTGACGATTAATTGGTATAGAAATGATTTTCATCTCGTCTTTTTCAAAATCTTCCATTTGATTGCTTTTAGTGGGTCCTTGGGAAGATTGTTCATTGCCCAGGTTTCTTGTATATGATAGTCTTCTTACCGAAAGACATTGAACATTTCTCTGATTAACGAAGGCTAATTTGCTGATATTACCAAATGGTACTACGGTTCTTTGCATTGGAGACTGAACTTCTTATTAAAATTAACAAAAACAAAGACGATTTGAGTGCTTTGGATGGTTTTATCCACCACTTAACACCCTTTGATTCCATGACAATTATAATACTGTGTTTATACGTATGTTTTTTTTTTTGGTTAAGACGTATTAATCCTTATGTCCGACAGCCTCATTTGATGTCGAAGTCGTTTTTCGTAAACAGGAATTGTTTGTTTATTTTTTTTTAAAGGGAACCAGAGCCCATATATTGAAATTTTAAATTGGAAAGTTTGGGACTTTTAATGAAAATTTAACGTGAATTTTAGTTGAATATAGCATCGAAAGTGTACAGAAACCTAAATAACATCAAAAGTTATTGAATAGACCAAAAAAAATACGAAAAATTATAGAATAAACATGTCAGATACGAAAAGAAACCATGCTACGGACAAAGACTTGAGTGATATGTCAAAAACTAGCACAGAACATGAAAAACCAAAAGTAAACCAAAAATCAAGCTTTAAAAATGATTTACATCACGAGAGTAATGCAGAAGTTTTTTTGAATTTATACGCATTCAAGCCATCAACCGTACCTCCATTTGCGCTGGTTGTTGATACAGAAAACAAAAACGAAACAACTACACAAAGAAGATTTAATCAAAAGAGACATGAAAAGCAAAAAGAAAAAAACATGAAGAGCCTTGGAACCAGGTCTTTAAGCTCATCACCTTTGAATGAAGGTGAAAATGCTGAGCTAGAGTCGGTAAACACAGCCGTTAGCAACGATCAAATGTCACATTGGAACAATTTCATGAGTAAGTTAAATTATGTTCATTCAAGTGACATTTCTGAGCCATCTTATGAACTGAAGTCAAACAGCAGCAATTACAAAGACACTGCAGACAGCACTAGTAGACAACGCCGTACTAGCTACGTAAAAGGTCAGTCCACGTCTAGTTCTTTAGAGAGCGTGTCCGATGTGAACTTTGATGATAATATTGTATTGCAACCTGGCGACATTATGTACAACAAATTCTTGCCCAATCTAGAGGAGAGATGGAAAGGAAGTGATAGAATAAAAATAATGGAGTCAATACCATTTGTTGAAAATATTGGGTTTAAAAACCAACAAGAGAAAAATCAATTTAATAACTACGTGAAAGAATTGAAGGCTTGTTTTTACGATGACAAAAACTACAATGGGGATTGGAACTATGAAAAAATGGAGGAGGAAAAGAATAATGTATTTATCAAAAGTGATTTGAAAGAAACGGATATTTATCCTCTTTACAACAACATTGATCAATCTGCCAATAAAAGCATGGAGAGGCTGCAGAGTAAAACCTCAGCAAATGGACATCCAAATTACGGAAATATGGAGCCAAAAGACTTAGAGAAAGTTTATCAAAGAGAAAACAATGCCCAATATGGAAGTGGCTCGAAGTTTGATCAGTATGGAACCAAGAACTATCATCTAACGATGCTGCAGAAAAAAGACAACATAACTGCCTTTTTCAAACAACAATACGGAAAGAAGAAGACGGAACTATTTCCAAGAATTGAAAAAATACTCTTTCAAAACAGATACGTTCCTTTGCTTTGTAGGTTCATAATAGTCGTTCTTTGCACTATTGCACTATCTCTATCTGCAAGAATATACGTGAACTCAAAAGCTCATTACTTCGGTAGAGATTTGAACGAGCCAATAACTTCGGAGCTAAAAAAATACACTTTGGGCCAAAAACCCTCCACTATCATGGCAATTGTTATCAATTCCATATCCATAGTATTTGAAGTCTTTGTTGCTGTGAACGAATTCAAGGGGGAGCCATTGGGGTTGAGAAATCCTTTGGGGAAATTGAGACTATTATTGCTAGATTTGTTCTTTATCATATTCTTTTCTGCCAATTTATCTATTGCATTCGGATCTATGCTTGATAATGATTGGGTTTGTGTTGGTGGTTATCCATCTAATAAATCATCTCCAAAGGTCAACTACATCTGTAGAAAACAGAGAACTCTATCGTCCTTCTTGTTTTTGATTTTGTGTGCTTGGGTGATAACTTTCACTATCAGCATAACCAGAGTAGTCAACAGGGTATCTTCATCACAGCGTTAGTTATACTACGATTATATATCAAATAGTCATTTTAAATTGAATATTAATCACGTGTTTAAATCAATAATTGTGTAGCAGATTTCAATGTCGTTTTTCTTACTATTTTTTTTTTTTGTCTTTGATGACTGTGTTTTTCATAACTCGGATTTATTAACCACCATATTAACCTACAGTAACACCCCAAAAACACAGGCTTTTTAAGTAACAAACCCTTATAGAAACCAATACTTAGTGATTTAATTGAGGTTTGACATTAATATTAAGGAATTTTTCTGGGTTTTGATTTAGTTTGATTCGCTATTTTTTTTTTTGTTTAAAATCTAAGATTATTAAGACATTACCTGTTTTCTTATTAATATAAAACCACAACAATGACCACAGCAGCTTTTGAAAATGCACCAGCTTTAGTTGATGACTCTGATTTGTTGAGAGACACATGGAATTTTGTGGAGCCTTCCATCAAAGAACTATTAGACAACGTAAACATGAATATTCCCATGTCACATGTTGATCAAAACTGTAATCCAGCCTTGTATATGAAAGTGTATACATGTGTTTATAACTTTTGTGTGCAATTATCAAGAAACTCTTCAAATAGAGAAATTGAAACCATGAACATTGTAAACAAAGATGGAAAACAAGATAAATTGATCTATGATTCCACAGACACATCTAATTTATACATGAAATTAGCTAATTACATTATCAATTTTTTGGAAAAATTGATACCAGTTGATCAAATAAATAACAATGATAAAAAGGCAGATTTCTTAAACTTTTACAAGAAAACGTTCCCAAAATACGTCAAAGTTATTGGTACGTTAGATAAGATCTTTGATTATATGAATAGATTTTGGATTGAATCTCAAAGGTCCAACGGAAACACAGCTGTTTTTAAAGTGTATCAATTAGGATTAAATTGTTGGAGACATGTTATCTACAGTCCAAATGAGGAACTAATCATAAACATGACGATTGCGTCTTGTAATGAATACAGAAGATTGCAACTTGAACATGTCATTAAGTTAGACGAAGATATAGACAATGAAAGTGCATCCCAAGTAGATTTAAACGTTATAAGAAAACAATCTAAAGATCTTGTGCAAAGAATTTATTGGCCAGTAAACTCAAGTATGATGATTTGCATAGGACCATCAGAATACATGAAATCCACTGATGAGCTTTATAATCGTTTCAGAACACTATTTGAGGTAGAAACACAAAAGTTTTACAAAGAATTTTCCAAACAGTTACTCAGTACCAAGAGCTTAAACTATTTTGTCAAGTTCGTATTAAAAATTAGGGAATTTGAAGAGACCACTATAAACGAATTAACCAAGGCATACAACTATGGATCCTTGAGCTCGTATTTAGATGAAGTTTTAGTCATTGAAAACTTTGAAAGATTTTTGAGCAGTTTTGGTGATTCATATCACGTACTTATACAAAAAGTTGATATAAAGGAAGATGTCAAATATGTTGCAATTAACAACTCTAATGATTATAACACTTTGATTTCTATTTGGAACTCAATTAAACTTCACCCACAACTTGTTCACAAATTGAGTGAATACTTTGGGGTTTATTGTACCAAATACTGCTGTGAAAGAATTATGGTTAGTGTTGGGTATATTGACTTTAAAGAATATGTCACTTTACTTATTCAACTATATGAATTCAACAAAAAAATGTTGGATGATATTATGAACTTACAAGCAGCATTTGTGAAAGTATTTGATAGCAGCTGTAGAAATTTCTTTAATCACAATTCATTTGCTCAACCTGATCCTAAGGAAATGTCTCATCAACCTGAGATTTTAGCCAAGCATGCGGATACAATTTTGAGAAAACCAACTAAGAAGCAAGTTTATACATACGACTTTGAGAAGGAAAATGATAACATTGTGATTCTTTTCCAATATTTAGACGACAAAGAAACATTTGAGCACGAATACAGAAAGTTATTCACCAAGAGATTAATTCATGGAACTACTAGAGGTGAACATTATGAAGTAAGTTTGATTTCTTCTTTACAAGGAACAAATTCATTGGAATATACTGGTAAGATATCTAAGATGTTACAAGATATTACTTCAAGTAGAGAGTTGCTAGAGTCTCAAGATATTAAATTTGAGCCATCAGTAGTTGCCAAAGCAATGTGGCCATTTCCAGAAGATCAAGAAACAGACAGTGAAACTATGGACAGTGTTCTCTGCTTGCCAGATGAAATCAAGTCTATTTTCCAAAACTTTGAACATGTCTATCAAGAACAACATCAAGGAAGAGTATTGCATTGGCTATGGTTCTTATCCAAAACCGAATTGGAAGCTAACATATCAAAACCTGGTAGACCACCTTTCAGATTTATTTTATCAATTTACCAAACCATGATTTTATTAAACTTGCAAACCACCAATACACTAAAGCTATCTGTTTTGGCCCAAAATTTCCAAATGAAGTTTGTAATAGCTCACTTGATACCATTTTATTCAAAGAAATTGATAACTTTGATTAGAGAAGATGGATCAACAATCAAATCTATTGGTGAACTACAAAATTACAATGAAGTTATAGTGAAGCTAAATGTTCCATACAAAGCATTGAACCAATCAATCAACTTTACCATTGGTGTTAATGTTGGGTTGGCTGAAAGCATATTAAACGGTGAATACAAAGAATGATGATGAAACTTATATGCCGAAGCTTTGCTTTTTGAAGTTATATATAATTGCTAAAATTTATAATGAATTGAAATGAATAAAATGTTTACTTTTAAAATGTATTACAGCTTTTCTTGTAGTTTTATCATGTTGTCAACCAATTTGACAATGGTTTCATCTTTGGTTCTAAGAAGTTCATCTTTTTCCAATAGTAGCTTTTCATAATGTTGATTAGTTTCTACAAGTTCCTTCATCTTATTTTCCAACTCATAAAGTTTACTTTGTAAAGCTTTAGTTTGATCATATTTATCACTGTAAATGCTATAATTGCTGTCAGACATTGTAGTTTGAATTTGTTGGTGTATGTTGTTTAAAATTGATAACCTCAGACTATTGCTTTTTTCATTATTTTCATCTTGCGAAATTGTATTTAAATTTATTTTCTTATCTGAAGAATTTTCTGCTGATCCGATAGATGATCTGTTTGAAGTTTTGTTGTCATATGATGTATTGCTACTCAATCCATAGCTTTGTTTATCATTGGACAATCCGCCGTCCATATGATATTCCATTTGATTGTTTTCGCCAGCTTTAATTTCATCTTTCTTAATCTTTTTGATACTTGCTGAACTTTTGTTGTTGTCACACTCTCTTTTCTTATCTCGAAGTCTCATAACTAACATATCGAAACTATTCAGCTCCAAGCCTTTTTTGACTTTACTTTCAAAGCTTTTTACTATAAAATCATGTTGTCTTCTTAATACTCTAGCTCCTACAAATGGAAAATCAAAATTTGACCTCAGCATCTTTATAGCTTCTGTGAAGTTTAAATGATTGGTCCATGTTAATTGGTCTATAAAAAGGTTTATGAGCTGTATTTGTTTTTCAGGATTTGAAGCAAACCACTTTTTAACAGTATTTCTTGAATCTGGAACGTTTTTTGGATTATCTATGTAATAGTCATCAATGTCATTTGTACTTTCGTTAACCGGAATAATGGCGCTGTTATGATTGTGATCTGTATTGGAGTTACCTAATGTCTTATGGACTTCTTCTAAGTTATCATTTCCTTCAACATGGGATAACCTGTTATTTATTTCAAAAAAGTTATGCTCCATGTTATGGGTATCTTCCTTTTCTTCGATGTTGCCTTTGATGTTGAATATGCTCTTGGGAAGTTTGTGGAAGCTCATATTAGTCATGGCATTTAAAAAACTTGTTCTTTCAGTGTGTTGTCTGGTCAACAAAGTTGTTGTTATGAATCACGTTATCGGCAATAAGATAAAAAAAAAGTGACTCTAACTCAGGTTTAATGCTTAATTGAAAACGAAAAATTTGGTATTAAATTAGGCAAAACTAGGCCAATTACAATTCTTCAACTTCTTACTCATCAATGCACTTAATAGAACGACACTTCTTTGCAACAACTATTAAATTTTCAACAAATATAATGTTTTTAAAGAATGTCTTCTTACCGAGCCCGCTGTTTAAAAGAGGCAAAAGTTAATATGTTAACTCGATAGTTTAAATACTAGCCTCTAGATCTACAAAAATATACATTGTTCTACACTGTCGGGATTTTTTTTGTTATACCTGTCGCTTCATTTTTCCGATGAAAAATTGCGCCAGCGGAATTTTTGTGAGCTGTACTGTTCTTCTGCAAGGCGTGGTCAAGCTCACGATTTTTGCTTATCTCGGGAAAAACCTGTGTACACACTTTGAATATACGTGTTAGAATACTTCTGAACAAAGACAAAAAAAACAAAAACAAAAATGTCTCTGCTTTTAAGCGCAAGAACACAGGCATATTTTATTAGAAAAAATATGTCTCAGGTTTAAGCACCAGATACAGGCGAAATATCGGCAAGTACCTTGAGTAAATACTCGCCTTTTTTTTTCTTAATCTCGATCTGACTAGCGATTGAGCACAGGCATATTAGTCATGTAAAATAATTACCCTTTAATGTAAAAGTGCTGGAAAATACATCTTCTTGATGAGTTATTAGTCATAGATGCAAACTATATAAATGAAGATAATGATAAAACATTTATGTAATTTATCGTATTTATCAAGTTTAATAATATTAATGAAAAACCAAAAAACAAAGCAGGTATTATTAACTTAGTTTAATTCAAACCAAATTAAAACAAATTCCCAGCCTTTTACTAAATAAAAAAAAAACAAATAATTATGTGTGAAAATTTCGAACAAGTCTCAGAAGCTGTTCCAAAAGCTGCTACTTCCAATCCATATGGTCCAAATCCAAGTGATTTCTTATCCAATGTTGGTTCTTTTCAAGTCATTGAATCCACTTTAAGAGAAGGTGAACAATTCGCCAATGCCTTCTTCACTACCGAAAAGAAGATTGAAATCGCTAAAGCTTTAGATGATTTTGGTGTTGATTACATTGAATTGACTTCTCCAGTTGCTTCCGAACAAAGTAGATCCGATTGTGAAGCTATTTGTAAATTAGGTTTAAAGGCCAAGATTTTAACCCATATTAGATGTCACATGGATGATGCCAAGGTTGCTGTTGAAACCGGTGTTGATGGTGTTGATGTTGTTATTGGTACTTCTAGTTTCTTGAGACAATACTCTCATGGTAAGGACATGAACTACATCTCTAAACAAGCTGTTGAAGTTATTGAATTCGTCAAATCTAAGGGTTTAGAAATTAGATTTTCCTCTGAAGATTCCTTCAGATCTGATTTAGTTGATCTATTAAACATTTACAAGACTGTTGACAAAATTGGTGTTAACAGAATTGGTATTGCTGATACTGTTGGTTGTGCTAATCCAAGACAAGTTTACGAATTAGTAAGAACTTTGAAATCAGTTATTTCTTCTTCCACTGAAATTGAATGTCATTTCCACAACGATACTGGTTGTGCCATTGCTAATGCTTACACTGCTTTAGAAGGTGGTGCCAAATTAATTGATACATCAGTCTTAGGTATTGGTGAAAGAAATGGTATTACCCCATTAGGTGCTTTGATGGCCAGAATGATTGTTTCTGCCCCAGAATACGTTAAGAACAAATATAAACTACACAAAATCAGAGATATTGAAAACTTGGTTGCCGATGCTGTTCAAGTCAACATCCCATTCAACAATCCAATTACTGGTTTCTGTGCTTTCACCCATAAAGCTGGTATTCATGCCAAAGCTATTTTAGCCAACCCATCTACCTATGAAATTATCAACCCTAACGATTTCGGTCTAACCAGATATATTCACTTTGCTAACAGATTAACAGGTTGGAATGCTATCAAATCTAGAGTTGATCAATTAAACCTACATTTGTCAGATGCCCAATGTAAAGAAGTCACTGCCAAGATCAAAAAATTAGGTGATGTCAGACCATTGAACATTGATGATGTTGATTCTATCATTAAAGATTTCCATCAAGAAGTCAACACTCCTGCTGTTACTTACAAAGAAAATGCTAACGGTGATGCTGATGTTGAATCCATCTCTTTAGAAGGCCCATCAGCTAAGAAGCAAAAGAAATAATTATACTCTCGGATATTGATTTAATTGTATGAATATTATATAATTTATAGAGACTGTCTTATTTATGAAATTTAATTTATTCGGAATTAACTAAGAATCACTTTATTGCCGTGGTGAATTTTTTTTTTTGGTGTGCGAAAAAAAAACAAGTGTATATAAATATTACGTGACTATACTGGTTATGCACCTGATTAAATTAAGGGGTGTTTATATGTTTTTAAGTGGGTTTACTTCAAATGTTGATCAAAAGACCCAATAAACAACCAAACACAACCAATAATAAATATACTAAAATGATCGCTAACACTACCAGAAGATTAACCTCCACTTTAACCAGAAACTGTCCTTCTTGTTCCAACTCTGCCCTTTTAGGTAGATCCACCCAAAGATTATACTCCTTAGATTCAATTAACCAAAAAGAAAAGGCTGAAGAATCATTATACGTTCAAAAGAAGGAAAAAGAAGTTTTAGAAGAAATGAAAAAGACTTTAGAACAACTAAAAAAGGAAATCGAAGAAATTAAGAAAACCAAGAAAGATTAATTAGGTGGTTTTGCTTGTTTTTAAAATACCATTCTTATTGTTTTTTTTTCAAATTGAAACCCCACATAGTTCCAGTAAACGGTGGGAATTAAGAAAGATAAATATTCAACATAAAAGCACTGATTCTAAACTAAGGGTCATTGTAAACGCTTTTTAACTCTATATATTGCAATGGTTGTTACTTTCAGTTAGAGTGATTTATTCACCAATTTCAACAATCGCTATATACATCATTTGAGCATCAATATATATAAGTTAAGGGTTATAAAACGAAGATATTCATTCCATGCCGTTATTTCCATCAAATATATAATTTTCTGAAAATTTCTTGTTAGCCAATCATTTGCTTGATATTTTGTTCACTTTTGTAGTTACTGGTGTTGATTACCCCAGAGTACGATAAGCCTGCGATTATATCCGAACTGCACACATTGAACCAAATCAAGTCACGTGAAAGCTATCAATTTTAGGTAAAATGCCGGCAAATAGGTAAGATTGGTGCTATTCCCAAAAAGCACTGTATGTGAAGATGTAAAATTTTGTGTATCTTAATCTAAAATAAATACATATTTAATAAACATTAAATGAGATTATATACATCTATCAATGATACTCCAGTGTTTCTTCACTTCTTACTTACATATGTCCTATATATCACATTGATTAATCAAATGTTTTTTTTTTCTAAGTTTTTATTTTTTTTTGTTACAAAATTTTTGCATAACTAAAGCTTCCTATTTCAGAAGTTTTTTAATTCAATTATTTTATTGACAAATTAGAAAAAAACACATTTCTGAAAAATTGCTTTTTTAGGAAATATTTTTGACAAACAACAAAAATTTCACCATTTTTTTTTGAAATTTAATGTTTTTTTTTTTTTCAAATCTTGGTTATGTTCGTTAATTCATAGGCAAAATGTTATGCTGTGGGCTCTTTTCTGCTACTACTGCGCATATTCTTCAAATACTTGCAGTAATTCACGTGACTTTGAAAAAAAGCTGTTATTACACTGATTTATGGTGTAATATGCTCAATTCCGCTTGAAAAAAAAGTTGTTAGAAAATTTTGGCTGAAGCTTCGAAAAAGAGATTTTTTGAAGCAATTATTCACTTGTAATTAGTGTTTATATTTGATCAAAACCAAAGTGAAAACTAATATAATATACAATAATGTCTACTGAATCTATTGTTTCTTTCGCCGCTTTAATCTTAGCTGACGCCGGTGCTGAAATCACCGCTGAAAACATCTTAAACGTTGCCAAGGCCGCTGGTGTTGAAATTGAATCCGTATGTACATAATTGAAACAAGAATATTGGAAAGAATAAGTGGTAAATATTTAACTATTGAATCTATTTGAAAGGCAGAAGAATATATCGAATCACACAAAATGTAAATACAAAGTATGGAAAAGGTGAAATAATTTAAAAATACCATTTCAAGATAAACATATTAAAACGATCAACAAGCAAACCAAGTTGTTTCAATTGTGATGAGTTTTTAATAAGATTTTTAACAATAAGTAGGGAAATGTCATTTTTAAATCATAAATACAAGGTCAAGGGACAGCTGAAATGTATGAAGAGAAGAATTTATTACCATGCACAAGTAATAATATAAATAACAACTAAAATAAAAAATCTGTGAGAGTTAATTGAAAACTTTTTTGCATAGATAAAGAACTAATATAAAGGATTTAATGTTAGTCAAAAGAAGGAAACTTTTTCATACAAGTTGAAGTATTGCATAATGTAGTAAATGATGTGGGCTGGATGATAAACAGTTTCCCAAAATCTTTATGCATATGTGAAATACTTGAATTAAAATTAGAAGCAATAATGAAAAAAAAAAAAGGATTGTGAAAATGTAATACAAACAAACGACATAAGAGAAAAGTTTGTAAAGAAAAGAAAATATCTCTTGCTAATTAGCAGAACGTTTTATGACCGATTAAAACGATATGGATTACCTCTTCTGATACAAACCATGAAAGAATCTTTACCTTAGAGCGATTATTCCCTAAAAAAATACAAATGCATTGAATGCTATCGATTATATTCAATAATTTCAAAATGATTCAATAGGATAAAATAACTTAAATCACTCAAATGAATGCTGCAGTTATGATAAAAGTGTTGACAACAATATTTTTTCATCAAGTGCAAACTTTCAAAATTATAAAATGAACTTTAAATTTACTAACAACTATCACTATTATTATATTGATTAAAACAATTATTATTCACAAACAGGTTTGGGCTGATATCTACGCTAAGGCTTTAGAAGGTAAGGACGTTAAGGAAATCTTAGCCGGTTTCAACTCTGTCGGTGCCTCTTCTGCTGCCCCAGCTGCCTCCGCTGCTGCTGGTTCTACTGAAGCTGCTGCTGAAGAAAAGGAAGCTTCTGAAGCTGAAGAATCCGATGACGACATGGGTTTCGGTTTATTCGATTAAACAACCTGAAACATTATGGAAAAATCATACCATTCTGCAATTTAAAATACATACAATTTGCCAGATAGTGTATAACTTTTATGTATTCAATAGCAACTATATATGATGACTTTTTAATCATTCTAGTTAAGAAATAAAAAATAAAAAATGAATAAATATTCAAGCATTATTATTGATCATGGTGAATGGAAACAAACAAACTCTTCACTGCTTAATAAAAACTTCACAATAAAGCTTGTGACTAGTATTATAATGATATATAATGCTACTATTTTCTTTTTGGTAAATGAAATTTGAAATCAATATAGCCATTTTTATTCCGTATTACAACAACTATCTGAGTATTTTGACGTGTCTTTTACCAGCAGAAGAAAAGGTTCCTTATTTTCCTACGTTAACTTTGCTAGCAGAAAATTGCTTCAAACCTCTAATGAAAACTGTGTATGATACGCTGTTATTGTCGTGTTCCCAAAACAACTCTGTTAATCTTATGTGCCATGGTGGGTAACCTTGTAAATCCAAGTTGGGGCCAAAGTATAAAAGAAGATCCGGTTCTTCTCCCACCAATTGCTTTAGTTCAGTATCTACCAAATCCATTGTAATGTCATCTTCAGAAATCTTATCTTCCTTATACAATTCTGCCAAAGTTTTGGTTAATTCAACAATTGTTTCTCTACCATCAACGACACTTAATAAAACAATTTCAATGCTAACTTTCTTGTTTACTGAGTCACTTTCTGTTGCATCAGTTGTAATGGGAATATTGAAATAAACTTGATTCTTGTGAGGAATTCTTACAGCAAATTTTGGCGTTTTTTGGGCACCAAAGTATTTGCACAACTTGCTGAATATGATTTTTCTTAGCAAATCAACATCATCCTTTAACAAACCATCGTAATCGTATAATGTTAGATGCTTTATTCCAGCACTCAATGACCAAGCAACCAAGTCTCCAGCATCTTCCATCAATCCTAAAACGCCCCCTCCAACTTCTTCTTCAGATTTGTACTCCAAAATTGCGGCTAATCTTTTGGGAATTTTGGACAAATGTGATACATCTGTTCTTATCAATTGCGGAGAGTCAGAAGGATTGTACAATAAAGAATAAAATCTTAGCTTCATACAGTTGTAGTTATATTGGAAGTATCTGAATATAGCAAATACACAATAAACAATAGATAGAAGTAGTTTCATGAAAAAATCAAAAATTATTTTGTTGATTTTATACAGTTCTGCAGTAAAAAAATCATGAAGGGACTTTCTGTTTCCATCACCTATGTTAATTTTCTCTTTATTCTTAAAGATCGATGGATTCTTGTTTTCTTTCTTGGATTGCATCACATTCTTTGCTATGTATTTGGTGTTGGTCAAACTTGGAACTTGCTTTGAAATTTCTGGTTTCACATTCAACGGATTGTATTCTCTGTCCATGCTCTTCAAATGCTTAACATTTTTTACATCAACTGAGCTTGTAAATGAAATATCATTAAATACCACTGATTGCTGAGGTTCTTTCTTATTATCGCTTGATTCTGTCATTTCTGTTTTTGTATATATATATATAAGTTAGATATCGATGATTGCCTATTATAACTCAAAAAAAAAAACACACGGTATTCAAATAATCTGCAAAACCCTTAAATGGACACTTAAATTCACCTTCTAGGTTTGTCTATATTATATATTCTCCTTATGATAATGTACAAAATCTAAGATGTTTATACCAAAAAAAAAAAATATATATATAAAAAAAATTTCACTATGTTAAACGCACACCACCGTGATTACAGGGTTTAAACAATTTGCCGCTTTTGTAAATTTACCCTTTTAAGAATGCATTATCCAAAAACAGAAATAGATAAAGTCTTGCCTAATTCGGATATATATAGGGGTTATTCTTCATCTGAAGATATGTTCGGTGGATCAGTCATTCTTTGATTAGCAATGAAGATTGGGTCTTGTATAGGTTTGAAGCTGTCCTTCTTGAAGTCAATATAGTTGAGGTAGTCCTGTTCATCTAACTTCTCAAACCTTTGGATGTCTTCGTAGTTATCTGTAAATCCAGCTGATAATCCCGTTGTTGAAGGTACAGATCTTGGCAAAATAGTAATTGCTAATCCATTCCCCAGTGAGATGTTTTCATTTGTTTGTTGTTCCTTGTCGGCCTTGTGTTTCATCTTTAGCTGGCCTGACAGCTCAAGAATCTTCAAATAGTTTTCGTGTTTTTGTTTTTCATCATCGTAAATGTCCATATTGTCGGCTTCATATGGATCTAGAGAAGTTTGGTTTTCATTAGTCAAAGACGACCGTTTAGACGACTCTTTTTTGATGCTGTTTTCAGAGTTCTTTCTAAGCTTAAATACAGATTCGACAGGAGAAGTCAAATTGCCGTTGGATATGTCTTTTGTCACAGAATTTGTGTTATAAGCAGTCTCTTTGTCTCCAATATCAGATTCAAAGCCTTCACTTACTTTCTTTTCAAAAATGGTTTTATTGTCTTCAAGACATATATTATTTGAAGAATGATTTGCGTTCTTGTTTTTGGTGGTTTTATAATTCTTAGCCAGAGTTAAAAAGCCTGTAACATATGAATCACCGGTTTTAATACTTTTATTTACGTTTACTGAATCTCTGGCATTCTTGGACTGAACATACAGCTCATCTATTTCTTCAAGAGTTAAGCCTGATGTTTCATAAACCAAGAAATAAACAGCAAAGATAGCCAAAAAGTTTAAAGTGGCCCATAAAAAAAAGATTCTTGAATGAGAATTGCTTTTATCGCTTCTGTGTGCAGATCCTTCATTGAAAATAAATGGCGTCATTGTTGCACAAATCACATTTGCAAGCCAGTTAGCAGCAGCAGATATTGATGTACACTGAGATCTGATACCCAGAGGAAAGATTTCAGCAGAAACCACCCAAGTACACCCTCCAAAAGTAGCACTGAAAGAACCTATAAAACCACAGATAAAAGTCAACTTTAATGTCTCCAGACCTTTTTTTGAAATTGAAGACGGCATCTTAATAGATGAAATAATAGCAACAATGTAGTTAAAAATTGTCATCAAGATTGCTCCCCATAACAGCAATTGCCTTCTACCAATTAAATCAATCAAAAATAAACCAGGAATGTTAAAAACAACATTGACAGCATACGTTATCAAGGATAGGACAAAGGTAGAAGACACACCACTTTCTTGGAAAAACGTAATTCCATAGTAAAATATGAAGTTAATACCAGACATCTGCTGAAAAAATTGCAAAGTAACAGCAGTGAATAATCTCAATCTTTGTTTGTATCTAGTTGGTGAGCTTTTGAAACAGTCTAATATACCACCGTTAGTATTCAAGGACATTTCATAATCATAATTAGCCTTAACTTCAACTAGTTCTTCTAAAAGAACTGTATCTGTAATAGACACACCTCTTACAAACGACAAAGCTTCCGCAGCTTTGTTTAATTGACCTTTCATAACATAGTATCTTGGAGATTCTGGCAAATAGAACATTCCTATACCTAATAAAAACGACCAAACAAATTGTAACCCCATTGGAATTTGATAAGAAGCCTTTGTTTCCATTTTATGGGTACCCTGAGAAACCACCGAAGAAAGTAACAATCCCCAGGTAATAGCCCACTGAAAAGTACAGATGATAGCACCTCTAATGTCTTTGTGAGAAATTTCAGATTGATAATTAGGAATGGCAGCAGATAAAATCCCTACGCCAAAACCAGATACCAATCTACCCATGATTACACTGAGTATGTTTATGGAAGTGATTTGAACTATATTTCCTATAACTAAAAAAAACCATACCGAAGCAATAATAGTAGGCTTTCTGCCAAATCTATCCATTGAAAAAGGAGCAACTAAAGCCCCTGTGAATGTACCTATAGATAAAGAGGTTACTATGATGGATATTTCGGATGTGGTGAATCCTTCGTCACCAGTTTGAAAATGCTCTACAAAATAAGACATTCCAATTAAGTTATTAATTAAACCAGAATCAAAACCATAAATCAAACCACCTAAAGCAACAATCAACCCTACAATTAAAGACATTTTAAGGGATTGTTTTTGAGGTTTTTTGGAAAAAATAGAATTGTTGAAAAACTGTGAGTTCGTATCGTTTATGTTTGCATCTTCTAGATCAGCAACTGATCCGTCTAATTCATTATGTTGATTTTTAAAATTACTAGAGTATATCAAGTACTGTTCCAGAATTTCATCATAATTTTCCAAAATTTCGTCTTGACTCCATGTTTCTATGGTTCTATGTCTTGTCAATGGATCAACTAGATAATCATCGTTATCATTATCTGCTTTAAACTTATAATTATGGAAATTGTCAATTTCAAATCCATTCTGGTTACTCAAATTGTGATCAATAATAATATTTGATTGACTAGGAAGATTGTTCAAGCTTTTAGAGAACTCTTGAAACTGCCGTAGTCTTTCCTCAGCTGTTAATTCCAAAGGTTTATTTTTTTTTGCTTTTTCATCATCATTATTCTCAGTAATAAAGTTAAGAGTATTCTTGAGCTTTTTGTTAAAACCCTTTCTTTTATTTTTCAAAAGAGTCTGTTTCTTATCAATAATGGATCTGTATTCTGTTCTTCTTTTCAAAAGCTCGTTGATAATGTATTCTGAATCCATCTTTGGATTGTCTTTTGTTTCATTTTTTATGTTCTTGCTTTGATTGTCATATAGTATAGAAGATATCGTTGAGTTGTTTATTTTGGACAAAGAGTTTATTAATGTGTTTGATTGGTTTGATGATAATATTGCTGCTGAATCGTTGTTGACATTTTTACTGGTGAATTCATCCAGTCTATCCAAAACTGACCTGAAAATGTCAAGAGACTCTTCATATTTCGAATCACCATCAATAATCGACTCTTCATCCACTATAGAAAGGTTTGAATTATAGTTGTTATTATCAGTCATATGTTATTAAAAGAATGAATAATCCCTTAAGAATCAAATAATGAAGAAAAAAAAACCCCTCACCCTCTATGTATAGCTTTCGCTTGTGTATATGTTCAGTTGGTAAATGAGTATTTATGCTTATAAGCCTTTCAATCAAAGCTTCTATTCAGCAAGCTGTATTTGGGCTCCTACCCATATCGTATTCTCTATATAAAATTATTTTAAAATATTCATATTTTTAAATCCTATAATTGTCCTTTAATCCATAACTCCTGATGCGTACCTATTAGCACCAAAAAAAAATGGAAGACTTGCTCATCATTTTACCCAGCAAAAAACCCGAGAGAAATACTAGCATTCTGACTACCCCACTGAAAAAAGCGTGATGTTATATGAGGGCTAATAAGACGGATAAGCAGGGAGCGGATATAGGGAGTTTGTAGCAAATGAAGGAGGCTTTTCAGCACAATGAGTGGTAATGGAACGATTTAGAGGGGATTTTGGTGTGGATTTTAGTCATAAAAGCGGATATAAGCTATATATAAGTGATTGGATTACTTCTTGGCACTGATTGCTTCAGAGAAACCGATGAATCTTTTGACACCAGTCAACCATTTACCAGCTTGTTCAGGGTATTCATTGGAGATTTTACTTTGTAAAGCCTTTGCTTCTTCAAAGCTTTGGGTTTCTAAAAAGTCAATGATCTTCAAAATATCTTCGATAACAACCCTTTCGGTGATCAGATTCTTTTGTTTCAAGTGATTGTTCAAAATAGTCAATCTTTTCTGTGTGTCCTTGATTTGGGGGCCTAATTTTTCTCCTAATCCATCAGTGACCTCACTCAATCTACCTAGGAAGTAAGCTTGAATTTTTGAGCTTTCTTCTTCAGTAAATATTTCGTTTTCTTCTTCTATTTCTTTGTTTTCTTGATCCAAAATAACAGTTGATTCTGCTGGTGCAGCAGCTAGTTCAGAAACACTTTCAACAACGCTTGGTTGTTTATTCAAAATTGGAGGTGGAACTGATGCTACAGTATTTTGTCTCTTTACCGGAGGAGGAGGAATCGAAGCTGGTGCATCAGCGGTTGCATTTGCTGTAGGAGCTCCATAATGATTACTGATTGGAGGTGGAGCAAACTTATTTGAACTACTACGTTTTGTCAATAATGGATTTTTGTCTACAGCTGGTGCGTATGGATTATTGAATTTAGGATGTTCTGGCATAGGTGGCTTTTTGGTAACAATAGATGGACTAACAATAGGAGGTGTACCAACAGCTTGGGCAGTTTGAATTGGAATGTTTCCTAATGGTGCATACTTAGTTGTTTTTTCAGATAAAACTCTAGATTTAGCTTTTTCTGCTTGTTCAGCAATGTTTTTGCTTGACAAGTTTCTCACAGCAGCCTTTGGTGGAGGTGGAGTAGACATATGAGCAACCTTTGGTTTATTTGGAATAGCTGCCAGCTTTTCAACAGGAGTATTAACTACTGATGGCTCCTTCTTAACACCAATGGCCTTGGCTCTACTAGCAGTACCAGGTAATGGTAAAGCAAAGTCATTCCAGCCAGCGTTAGCATGCTTGTTACCAACTGGTTTTTGACCGGATACCATATCAGATGGAGCTTTGTTTGGAGATTCCCTTATTTCGGATGTAGAACTAGTTGAAATAAATTGAGGTTGAATTGGTGCTCTTCCTATTGGAGGTGGAGTAGCAAAAGAAGCTGTTGAATTGTTAGTTGGTACTGGGGCTGAGTTGGATGATATGATAGTAGCCTTAGGCATGTATGGGTTAACAACTTGAGGAGGAGCAACGGTGGCAGAAGCACTTGAAGGAACCTTTTGATTAGACAATGGAACTTGTGGTAATGGCTGTTGAGGTGGTGGTGCATACATAGCAGCCTTAGCATGGCCAGCTTTAACTGGAGCTACAGAAGCATAAATTGATTCATTAGATGAAACTCTTCCCTTATCCAAACTTGCAATAGGAGCTCTGTTAGGAATATTGCTATTAACAGAACTTATAGATGTACTGTGACCAATGGAACTGCTAAAGAATTGAGCACCTGGATTGATTTGTCTAGCTTGAGTTTGATTTTTAGCATGACTTTGGTATTTGCTTTGAGTTACAGGAGTTTGTGATTTTCCAGAAGCAATCATAACCCTTTGCTTTTCAGTAACAACATCAGCATTATCACTTGGTAAAATGTTCAAGAAGTTCAAAGCTAGATCAAAGTTACCGTTGATGCAAATAACATTTATAAATTCTAAAACAATACTAACAATCTTAGGATTTCCTCCAATCAAAGAATTTTTGGAGCCATCAGATTCGAAAAAGTTGGCAAAACATGAGAATCTTTCAACAAATTCGGTTAAACTTTCCAAATGAGCTTCATAAGCAGAGTTTTTAGATGATCTCAATCCTTCTTCAATCTCCCTCAATTCATCAACCCAGATAGAGCTGATTTTTTCAAAAATACCAGAGGACATGTAAACAATTAAAGCATCATGTCTGTTTCCAGCTTTATAAAGTTTTTCACCTAAAGAAGCAAAAAAGTTCTTTTGGATAGTTTCATCAGTAACATAATTTGTGATAGCTTTGTAAACATACTTCCATTCTGAAACATTTGTTTTTTCAATCAAATCTTCAAACTTGTTTTCGGATAAAGCATATAATAGTCTAGAAGTTTTTGAAGTTTTGGCCTTTTTGACAAAGTATTCGGTAAGAACCTTTTCTTTTAAATCATCGTTTTTAGACACATGAGCTATAACCAAAGCCTCTAATAAATCACCATTGCTTAATTTAGAGTTGGCGGCAGCTTTTAAATCTTTGTTGATAAGAGATCTCAAGATTTCATCTGATCCAAACTCATAATTTTCAGAAATACTTGATAGGTCTAATTTTTCTTGTTCCAGCTTTTCAAAGAATTCTTCATCGTCTTCTTTTTCAACATCCTTTATTTCATCAGTTTCACCATCTAATGCTAAAGCTTCAGCAAAGAAGGCATCTTTACCATCCAAAGAGATTTTGTCTAACAAACTCCAATCTTCTTCATTGTTGTTGTTTATAGCATTGTTAGATCTCTTACTAATGATAGCATTGAAATCTTTTGTTTTCAAAGCGTTTTGTAACAAGTCGTATTGTTTCTTCAAGTCCTTATCTGAGTCTTTGGCGTGTGGTTGGGTAAACACAGAAACAGACTTTCCATCAGGTAAAACTCTGACCATTTTGCCTCCAAATGCCCAAGATGCAGCAGGTCTTCTACCTTCAGTAGATAACCATTTTGGAATGTGCAAGGAAAATGTTTGAGATTGGTTAGCCTTCTTTATATTAGCATTTTGCAAGGTAGAGCCTGTAGCAGTACTTGAGGATCCTTGATTATTGTTGGATGAAAGAGAGTTCCAGAAATCATCTTCGGATTGTTCAACATTCTTTACCACTTCTTCTTTGTCTACTGGATTAGATTGTCTTTGTTTTTCTTGTAGTTCAGCAATGTTTGCATCTATTTGTAAATCTTGTAATTGTTGAACTTCAATAACAGAGTCGTGACTAGCAGCAGCAAAATAATCTGGATAACTAGGAACAAACTTAGCCTTAAAAATCCAGTTTGATCTGCTTGGGTATTTGTGAATCAAACTCTTTTCAACTTCAGGATCCCATAAACCAACAGTGCAGTCTGAAGAACTACTTAACAATAATCCTGAATCTTGAGAACACCAATCTAAAGAAAGAATACCCTTTGCATGACCGTTGTTTTCCAAAACTTGTAAAGGAGTATTTGTTTTTCTTAAATCCCATAAAATGATAGCTGGATTCAAATCGGAGTTAGAAGCAGTAGCAATAGTAGTACCACTTGTTGGATGCCATTCAACAATATCAAATAAGACTTTAAGATTAGAAGTTGGGTTTTGGTAGTTAAAGTGTAGAATTTCCTTTTTTTGGTTGAAATCCCAAATAGAAACAGAACCAGTGGAAGAACCAGCCGAAGCCAATATATGTCCAATTTTGTTGTTCCAAGATATGCTCTTGACACCATCCACACTACTAATTGAATCTCCAGTGGAAGTAGGCTCATATGAAGAATCTGAAATTTTTGAAATGTCCCACACATTAATCAAACCTTTAGCGTCACCTGTGGCTAATAAGTTTTTATTGACTTTACTGAAACTCAAACATTGAACTGAAGCTGAATGTTTTTTGAAGCTGTTTATGATTTTCAATTCATTTGTGTTTTTATCAAAGGAGTAAAATTCAACAGTCCCGTTTTCCAAGGCTCCTGCAATAACTGAGTCGTCACTGGACCAAGCCAAATCTAAGAACTTAGAAGAAGCAGTGATCTTGGCCAAACTCACGTTTTGATCATCATTTGTGAATGTATCTAAAATTTCTATAACACTGTCATTACTAAAGTTTGCATCTATCTTACCACTTAATGAACCTAATGCAAGCTTTGGATTTTTGCCATTAGACCAAGCAAATGTAGATGATTTTTCAATAGACTTTATAACAACCATATTTGTTTATTTAACAAAAAAAAAAAAAGCTGTTGATTTCTATATTAAGATGTGATTTTCAAATAAAAAAAAAAAAAACAGTTCAATTAAGATTATCAATATGCTGTTTTATCTTATTTTTTCCTTTTGGTTATTCATTACTTTACTACCTAAAATCAATTATTTCAACCAATTCCAAGGGTGAAAATACCCATATTTAAATTTAAAATAGTAAACAAAGTTTTTAAAAAAAAAATCCCCCCGTGTCAAACAGCCAAATTCAATTCCCACCTGAAAAATTTTCTGTCGTTCCCGCTTTAGGCGTAGTACCCTGGCCCTTAACACCGATAATCAAATGCTAGGAGAAAATACAGCATACGAGGGTAGGTTTGGGTGATTAATGAACACTTATTACGGCTATATTATGGTACGTGTAGATAGAGTATTAGAAAGATATTGATAAACCATAGGTTTAATTTTAATTAAAAGAAAAAAAAACAGCTGTCTAAATGCCTAGAATTGAAGATAGCAAGTACTACAAGGAAGCTTTTGAGCAGTACGAAGAAATAAAAGCGGATGCGAGCTCATTAGAGGGCCTAGAAGATTATGACAAAAGAATATTTAATACTGGGTGTTACCTTCAGAATTTAATACTGCATTTTTGCCATGCTGACACAGGTGACTGGAGAAAATGCACTGAGGAAATGAAGTGGTTTAAACGTTGCTGGGAACAGAATGACAATCCTCAAAGAACTTTTCAAAACGACAAGCCTCAGGAACAATATGAACGTGAGGTAAGGGAGTAATGATGCTATGTGAGTTCTGTTTGAACAGGTTTTTACTTTCAAATACACCATTTATATATAAATAATGTAAGAAAACAAGCAAAAATAATGATGAATGATATGAAAACCCTTAGTAACAATTAGCCTATAGCGATAATTGTTCAATTCCTGTTAAAAAATTACCTATTTTTTCTTTAAAACGCGAAATTACATTTTAAAATGTTGTTTTTTTTGTTCATTCTAAAAAGACTGAAGAATGGCTATTAAATAAGGTGACAAAGCCCAAAGATTATTGATGATGAATACGAGAGAGTCTAGTCTTCGTAATCCATTTGAAAAAATATTAAAAAAAAAAGCAGATAAAAAGCCTAATGTCGAGATACCACTGAAGGACATAGTTTACGAATTTTTGGATTCAGATAGTGATGAGAACGCCGACAAACAGGCGTTACAGCCAATTGATGGTGAGAAGCTTGAGAAAAAGCCAATTGATTCTGCAGCACCAAAGGAAACCGGCTTCAAGACCAGTATAAGAGAAATAAAAACAGCAAATGAATCAAACAAGCTCCGAACAATCAAAGAGGGATCAACCAATCCAAAGAAGTTTAAATTTATAGATCCAGACGTGAATAACATCCACCAGGAACTTCCTACACCAATTCTACCGAAGTACCAAAGAGTGTATGGTTCTGACGGTGATTATTTAGAACGGAAGCATAATCTTAAAAAGCGCAAGATGAATAACGAGAACAAAATTGTCTTGGACAATAAAAAGTATATATTGTCTATTGATACACATAAGGCAATAAGAAACTACACAGATACTGAGTTAGCAGAAAGACACGACAAAGCAGATAAAAACCTTGCCAATTCTTGGAAGAGTATAATCTCCAAATACGAAAAATTAGGAAAAGATCAATCACTGAGTGATGTTGTTGATTTGAAAACAGGAACAATTATAGTTGATAATGGACATTTGAAAGGCTTGAACCAACAAGACACTTTAAAAAGAACTGAAGATAGAAACTATAATGTTTTGGGTAGAATCAAAAATTCCTATGACGATGATTTTCTAGACTTACTAAGCTCAGAAAATGTAATTAATGAGGCCAAAAAAAAAGACATAGACGTCATGGACTTGAAAGAAAGGGGGATCTTGAAAGGGTTAAATTTGAATCTTGAATTGACCATGTCTGATCTAGACACTGATGAAGAAGCTGATGGTGATGAGGATGAAAGTTTCCACTTAAACTCCGATGATGAAATTTTGAGTGAAGCAGAAACAATTGAAAGTCAATCAGCCAGTGATATTGAAGTTGATGACGAAATAGAAGAAAGCTTTGACTAATGATTCAAAGCCTTTGGTTTAACGGTGTTGTGTATATATTCTTGGATTAAGTATAGAAATTTCTAGAACCTTTTTTTTTTTTTTGTTGAACGCGCACGTGAAAAGACCTTCAAGTTTATTCGTACCATAAGTTATTTTAAAAATATGAAAGATATTTGATCAGTATTCGTTCAAATTTTAAGTAAAACTTTAATGAATTAACACCAAACAACAAATTATAACTTAGAAAAAATGGGTAAAAAAACATTCTTTGACATATCTATTGGTGGAGCTGAATCAGAAAGAATAATATTTAATTTATTCGAGGATGTTCCTAAAACCTCTGAAAATTTTTACAAACTTTGTGAAGGAAACGAAGGGTTTGCCACTACTAAACCAGACGCACAATTATCGTATAAAAACTCCATTTTCCACAGAGTCATTCCGAAATTTATGTTACAAGGTGGTGACTTCACCAGAGGTGATGGTACAGGGGGTGAATCCATATACGGTGAAAAATTTGAAGATGAAAACTTCATTCATAAACATGATAGACCATATTTGCTATCTATGGCAAATGCAGGACCAAACACCAACGGATCCCAATTTTTTATCACTGTAGCTAAAACTGAGTGGTTAGATGGTAAGCACGTCGTTTTTGGTGAAGTAATTTTTGGTAAAAGAACTGCTAAAAAAATTGAAAACTTACCAACTGATAACGACAAGCCTGTAGAAGATGTTGTTATTGTAGACTGTGGTGTTTTACCAGAGGACTTTAGTGTTGCTGAAGATGCAGAAAAAATGAAGGCTGATGAATTTGGCGATGATTGGGAACCATTTTTAGAAGACGAGCCAAGAATTGACACTGCTTCTTTTAGAAGTGTAATTGAGGGTGCAACAATTGTTAAAGATATTGCTGCTAAATGTTTCAAAGAAAAGAAATTTGATGCTGCATTAGTCAAATACTCCAAAGCTTTAAACTATGTCGAAACTTACATGCCAGAAGATCTACCAAAGGAAGAAGAAAAAGAAATCAAAGATTTGAAGATTGTTTTATACAACAACATTGCTATTTGTTGCATCAAAGTCGGCAAATACAAAAACGCTTTGGAACCAACTACCAAAATCTTACATTTAGAAGACATTGAGGATAAACAAAAGGCTAAAGCTCTATACAGAAGAGGACTGGCTTACCACCATTTAAACAACCCTGACATGGCATTGACGGATTTAGAGTTCGCTACCATGTTTTCAGCTGATGACCAAGCTATTCACAAGGCTATCAAGGAGTCTAAAAAGTTAAAACAATCCATGCTTGCAAAGGAAAAAAAGAACTTATCCAAGATGTTTGATTAACAGCACTCCCATTCCGAAGGCTAATCCAGGTTCATACCTACTTAAAAGTCTATATAACAGGTCAAATCTGTAGTGTTATATTCGGGTAACTAACATATTTATCGGAGTTATTTCTTTTTCCTCCTTTTTTCACCTAAAAAAAAAGTGTGAAAAATTTTCTTTTCTCCGACTACTAATTTCATATACTGCTTCAATTATGGGTGTTGAAAAATTTTCTTTCGTTCAACCCTTGTGTTTTTCTCTAATATTGACATTTTTAAATTATTAAAACATAATTAATCATATAAACAAGTTGTAAAGTAGTATATAACCATCAAGCTTTTTTTTTTTTTTTTAACAAAGGAAAAGTAGACGTTTATTTATCTATAATAAATTTAAATCTCCTTCTTTTATAATTCTTTGATTGAATTTCTCTTGTTTATTATTGCAAGATAAGTTACCATAGAACAAGTAAAAACAAAAAAAAAAAAAACACAAAGGTCAACATACTTTCTTTTTGATATATCAATAAAGCAGTTAATACAGGAACGAATATCTTTATTGCTTATTTTTGTAGACAAACACCCGAAGTAATATCAATATACAAGTAGATTTGATAACATAAATACAACAGGGATTAACATACAGTTTTCGAATAATATACTTTCTTTTTCAAGACAAATATTATCAAACAAGTTTTATTTTCAAAAGGGATATCAACAAAAAAAAAAACAACCATAAAGAAGAAACATTCCAATTTCAATCTTTATATTAATAAAAATAATAACTAGAAAGCAATATAACACAATATGCAAGAATCTTATTCCAGTGCTCCATTGAGAACCGTTAAGGAAATACAATTTGGGTTATTTTCTCCAGAAGAAGTACGAGCTATTTCTGTACTAAAAATATCCACAGCCGACACATTCGATGAAAAGGGTCAACCGATTTTGAATGGTTTGAACTCTCCATTATTGGGTTCTGTAGATAGAAACAACATGTGTCAAACATGTCATGAAGGTATGAGTGATTGTCCAGGACATTTTGGACACATTGAATTAGCCAAGCCAGTCTTTAACATTGCATTCTTAAGCAGAATAAAAAAAGTTTTGGAATCCGTTTGTATTCATTGTGGTAAATTATTACAAGACGAATTTGATCCGTTATTTAAACAAGCTATTAGATTAAAAGATCCAAAAAAGAGATTCAATGCTGTTTGGACCATTTGTAAAGCCATATCAACATGTGAAACCGATGTTGTTGTCAACAATATCCATATATCTAGAGGTGGTTGTGGCCATGTTCAACCTCAAATCAAATTCAATGGTATTGGTTTCTTAGCTCAATTTAAGAAAAAACCAAATGCCCCTGGTAACAATAATGACGATGATGATGAAGATGAACCTGAGCAAAGAAACATATCCCCAGAAGAAGTTTTGAATATATTCAGACACATATCATTAGAAGATTGTTGGAGACTAGGTTTCGATGAGGATTATTCTAGACCTGAGTGGATGTTATTGACTGTTTTACCTGTTCCTCCACCATGTGTCAGACCTAGTGTTGCATTCAATGAATCTCAAAGAGGTGAGGATGATTTGACTTATAAGTTAGGTGATATTTTAAAAGCAAATATTAATGTTCAAAAATTAGAAATTGAAGGTGCTCCACAGCATGTTATCCATGATTTTGAAAAGTTACTACAATATCATGTTGCTACCTATATGGATAATGACATTGCCGGCCAACCTCAAGCTTTACAAAAGTCCGGTAGACCTGTAAAATCTATCAGAGCAAGATTAAAAGGTAAAGAAGGTAGAATCAGATCTAACCTTATGGGTAAAAGAGTCGATTTTTCAGCAAGAACTGTTATTTCAGGTGATCCTAACTTAGAATTAGACCAAGTCGGTGTTCCTTTATCTATTGCTAAAACTTTGACATACCCTGAAATTGTTACCCCTTACAACATTGATAGACTAACTGAATTAGTCAAGAATGGTCCTAACCAACATCCAGGTGCCAAGTATGTCATAAGAGACAACGGAACCAGAATTGATTTGAGATATAACAAGAGAGCAGGTGATTTACAACTACAGTATGGTTGGAAAGTTGAAAGACATATTGTTGATGAAGATCCAGTTCTTTTCAATAGACAACCTTCTCTACATAAAATGTCCATGATGGCACACAGAGTAAAGGTCATGCCTTATTCCACCTTCAGATTGAATCTGTCTGTTACTTCTCCTTATAATGCTGATTTCGATGGTGACGAAATGAATTTACATGTCCCTCAGAGTGAAGAAACTAAAGCCGAGTTATCTCTGTTATGTGCTGTTCCATTGCAAATTGTTTCTCCTCAATCTAATAAACCTTGTATGGGTATTGTTCAAGATACATTATGTGGTGTTAGAAAGATGACTTTAAGAAACTCTTTCATTGACTACGAACAAGTTTTGAATATGTTATACTGGATTCCAGACTGGGATGGTGTTGTTCCACCACCAGCCATTGTTAAGCCTAAGCCTTTATGGTCTGGTAAACAACTTCTATCTATGGCTATTCCAAAAGGTATACATTTGCAAAGATTTGATGACGGAACCACTATGTTATCTCCAAAAGACAATGGTATATTAGTTATGGATGGTGAAATCATATTTGGTGTTGTTGATAAGAAAACAGTTGGTTCTTCAGCTGGTGGTCTAATCCACGTCGTTACCAAAGAAAAAGGTCCATACGTTTGTGCTAAATTATTTGGTAACATACAAAAGGTTGTCAACTACTGGTTCTTACATAACGGTTTCTCCATTGGTATTGGTGATACCATTGCTGATGAGAAGACCATGGTTGAAATTACTGAAGCTATTGCTATTGCTAAAGTCAAGGTTGAAGAAGTTACTAAAGAAGCTCAAGAAAACTTGTTAACAGCTAAGCATGGTATGACTTTAAGAGAATCATTTGAAGATAACGTTGTTAGATACTTGAATGAAGCTAGAGATAAAGCCGGTAGATCAGCCGAAGTTAACTTAAAATCATTGAATAATGTCAAACAAATGGTAAGTTCTGGTTCTAAAGGTTCTTTCATTAATATTGCTCAAATGTCTGCTTGTGTCGGTCAACAATCTGTTGAAGGTAAAAGAATTCCATTCGGGTTTGCTGATAGAACTTTACCCCACTTTTCAAAGGATGATTACTCTCCAGAATCTAAAGGTTTTGTTGAAAATTCTTACTTAAGAGGTCTAACACCACAAGAATTCTTCTTCCATGCCATGGGTGGTAGAGAAGGTTTGATTGATACTGCTGTTAAGACTGCTGAAACTGGTTATATTCAAAGAAGATTGGTTAAGGCTTTGGAAGATATTATGGTTCATTATGACGGTACTACCAGAAACTCTTTGGGTAACATTATTCAATTCATTTATGGTGAAGATGGTTTAGATGCTGGTCATGTAGAAAAACAATCTATTGATACTATTCCTGGATCTGATGCTGCTTTTGAAAAGAAGTACAGATTAGATGTTATGAATAAAGATACACAAATGGTAAGATTATTGTTAGAATCTGGTTCTGAAGTAGTTGGTAACAAAGAGATTCAATCAATGCTAAATCAAGAATATAAACAATTGATTTCTGATAGAATTACTTTAAGAAAGGTATTTGCTGATGGTGAAAACAACTGGCCTTTACCTGGTAATATCAGAAGAATCATTCAAAATGCTCAAAATACATTCAAAATTGATATTACCAAACCTTCAGATTTAACTATTCCAGAAATCATTGAAGCTGTTAAGGAACTGCAAACTAGATTACAAGTTGTTAGAGGTAAAAATGCCATTTTACAAGAAGCTCAAGAAAATTCTATCACCTTATTCTGTTGTTTAATCAGATCTAGACTATCTGTCAAGAGAGTTATCCAAGAATTCAGATTAAACAAGCAAACTTTGAAATGGGTTATTGATAACATTGCTTCTCAATTCCAAAAATCTATTGTTCATCCTGGTGAAATGGTCGGTGTTTTGGCAGCTCAATCTATTGGTGAACCTGCTACTCAAATGACTTTAAATACTTTCCATTTTGCCGGTGTTGCCTCCAAGAAGGTTACTTCAGGTGTCCCAAGATTAAAAGAAATTTTGAATGTTGCCAAGACTATGAAGACACCAAATCTGACTGTTTACCTAGACCAAGAATACGGTGCTACTAATGAAACTGCTAATATCATCAGATCAAAGATTGAACACACATCTTTGAAGAGTGTAACCATTGCTTCTGAAATTTACTATGACCCAGATCCATTAGAAACTTGTATTGAAGATGATCAAGAAATGATGTTTATGTACTCTACCATTATTACTGATGATGAAAGAAAGAGTTTGGAAAATTACTCTCCATGGTTATTGAGATTAGAATTAGATAGACATTCTTTGAATGACAAGAAGCTAACAATGGCTCAAATTGGTTCTAAGATTAAAAACACTTTCGAAAACGATTTGAACGTCATTTGGAGTGAAGATAATGCTGAAAAGTTAGTCATTAGATGTAGAGTCATAAGAGATGCTAACTCTATGGATGAAGACACTGAAGCTGAAGAAGATCATATGTTGAAGAGAATCGAAAACAATATGTTAGAAACTATCACTTTAAGAGGTGTTAAGGATATTGAAAGAGTTGTATTAATGCAATATGACAGAAAGATTATCAATCCAGAAACTGGTGATTACCACAAGATACCTGAATGGGTTTTGGAAACTGATGGTGTTAACTTATTTGAGGTTATGATAGTTCCAGGTGTTGATGCTTCTAGAATTTATACTAACAGTTTCATTGATATAATGAATGTATTAGGTATCGAAGCTGGTAGAGCTGCCTTATACAAGGAAGTCTATAATGTCATTGCATCTGATGGTTCTTATGTTAATTACAGACACACTTCTTTGTTGGTTGATGTCATGACTTCTCCAGGTTTCTTAATGTCTATCACTAGACACGGTTTCAATAGAGCTGATACTGGTGCTTTAATGAGATGTTCTTTCGAAGAAACTGTTGAAATTTTAATGGAAGCCGGTGCTGCTGCTGAAGTTGATGATTGTAGAGGTGTTTCTGAAAATGTCATATTGGGTCAAATACCGCCTATTGGTACTGGTACCTTTGATGTCATGATTGATGACGAGGCTTTAAGTAAATACATGCCAGAAGAAGTTCCGTTATTATTGAAGGGATCTATGGAAGATGGTACTACCACTCCATATAATAGTGAAGTTGGCTTAAAGAGTTCTGATATCGATATGAGCGATGAATTAATGTTCTCTCCTATTGTTGATGCTGGTTCTTCTGAAGCTCTTGCAGGCGGATTTACTGCATACAATACTGATTATGAAAACTCAACTGCATACGGTGGCAGTACTTCTTCTCCAGGGTTTGGAGGTGATACTTCCCCTGGATTTGGAGGAAGTGCTTTCTCACCATCAGCTGGTTACGGAAACTCTGCTGCTTCACCAAGTTACTCACCAAGTAGTCCTGGTTACTCACCAACTTCTCCTGGATATTCTGCTACTTCCCCAAGTTACAGTCCTACTTCTCCAAGTTACAGTCCTACTTCTCCAAGCTATAGTCCAACTTCTCCAAG
>ERZ794949.78-NODE-78-length-37861-cov-5.210231_pt1 | contig 37861 bp, 39 predicted proteins | sample MGYA00511363_ERZ794949 | MGnify/ENA primary metagenome ERZ794949 (study PRJEB30137, sample SAMN04331402) | food metagenome | isolation source: T1 must sample point D1 replicate B | place: Australia: South Australia ...
GCGGGGGCCCGGGTCGCGGTAAAAAAAAAGCCAGCCCCGAAGGCTGGCAAATTAATACCGGAAGCAATGTGAGCAATGTCGTCTCTCCACCGGATGTCCGCAAAGGATGACCGGTGAAGATGTGGTAATAATAATCATTATCATTACTATTTGTAAAGCAGGATCTCTGCTTTTTTATCTTTATGCCTCATCAGACTATGCTGAAAACCACCGACGTCACACCCCCGCCCTTCCGGTTCGTTGCCCGATAGCGGAGGCAGACCTATACTTTACTGATGTGATATCTGAAGGGAGAACATCATGCTCAAACCGCTGCCAGTAATCACGGCCCTGGTCCTGGCTCTGCCGCTGCTTTGCTTCGCTGACGTCAGTAGTAACCCGTTAAACCCGACACAACCCGGGGCGGTATATAATCCGTCACAAAAACGGATGCAGGACCAGATGGAAATGCAGCAACAAACGGAGCAGATGAAGCTGCATAACGAACAGCAACAACAATCACAAAAGATCCAGCAAACGATCACCCGGCAGCAGGAGCAGGCGAGACAACGACTCAGCAATACCCAACCCTGAGTGCTGCAGATGCCCGCCCGCTGACGTCTTATGCAGTGAAACCGGGACCAATAACATCAATACAGTCGGTACAGATCATATCGACACCCCACTCCAGAAGCTCCCGGGCTCGCTGCGGGTCATTCACTGTATACACCAGAATACGTAATCCGGCGGCTTTGATCTGCCGGGTGCGCGCTGCATCCAGCAACCGGTGATTAAGATGGAGGGCAACGCAGCCGAGGTCATCCGTCAGAGCCTGCCAGTCGTCCTGCCATTCATCCAGTAACAGGCCACGGGGCAGTTCCGGCACCGCATCACGGGCGGCCGCCAGCGCCTGAGGTGAAAATGACGACAGCAAAGGAGCTACCTGCCCCAGCCATAACGTTCTGGCTGCCAGGGCAACTTCACGACCGGTCAGCTCGTCCTGCCCGGTGGTGGGCTTAATTTCAATATTGGCTTTCATCCCGTACTGCCGGCAACGTTCAGCCACCTGTGTCAGCAGCGCCGGGGGTTCATTGATGAAGGTATCGCTGAACCAGCGGCCGGCATCCAGTGTCGATAAGGCTTGCCAGTTCTGTTGTCCGGCAATGCCCTGGCCATTGGTTGTTCGTTCCAGGGTGTCATCGTGCAACAAAAAGACCTGATGATCTTTTGAGAGCTTTGCATCAAACTCGATCATGGTGTGCCCGTAATGGTGCCCGACGTCGATAGCCGCCAGGGTATTTTCCGGTGCCAGTTTTCCGCCGCCGCGATGAGCCACAATGTGCGGGTAAGGCCAGGGCTGAGTTTTCATACCAGGCGTTGTCCTGTAGTGGTGTCAAAATAATGTCGTGCGGTCAGCGGAAACTCCAGCCACAGTAATGACCCGGGCTGCGGACGTTGCTCATGAGGCAAACGGACCACCAGACGATGTTCCCCGATTTTACCATGGACTAAGTTATCTGCGCCGAGGATTTCCAGTGTATCAACCTGCATCGGTACTCCACCTGCTTCCCGGGAACAAACCTTAATATGTTCCGGGCGGACCCCTAACGTTATCTGCCGGTTGGCCAGGCCGGGTTGCTGCTGACTTAGAGGAAGGTGACACTGCGGGTCAAGGATAATATCCCGTCCATCAGCACTGACTTTCCCCGGCAACAGATTCATGGCCGGCGAGCCGATAAATGCCGCAACAAAAGTGGTTGCCGGTTTCTCATACACTTCCACCGGTGTTCCGACCTGCTCAACAATGCCTTTATTCATCACCATAACGCGCTGAGCCAGCGTCATAGCTTCGACCTGGTCGTGGGTCACATAGAGACTGGTGGTTTTGAGCCGCTGATGAAGTTGCTGCAGCTCCAGACGCATCTGCACCCGCAATCGTGCATCCAGGTTAGAGAGGGGTTCATCAAACAGGAACACCGATGGCTCCCGTACAATGGCCCGTCCCATCGCAACGCGCTGACGTTGTCCTCCCGATAATTCACGCGGATGACGGGTCAGTAAGGCATCCAGTTCCAGGCTGCGAGCCGCTTGCAGGACCTTCTGGCGGATCTGCTCTTTACCCATCCCCCGGATGCGGAGTCCGTACCCCATATTCTGCTCAACCGTCATATGCGGGTATAACGCATAATTCTGGAACACCATCGCAATACCGCGATCTTTCGGTTCAAGCGTGGTGACACACTGATTATCAATATAAATATCACCGGAGCTCACCGTCTCCAGACCTGCCACCATTCTCAGTAAGGTCGACTTTCCGCAACCGGAAGGACCGACCATCACCATAAATTCGCCTTCTTCAATCGTAATATTCAGCGGCTGGATAATCCGGTTTTTACCATCATACGATTTTGTTACTGCCTGAAAATGTACACTTGCCATAACTTATTTCTCACTTTCTACCAGGCCTTTCACAAAGGCACGCTGCATAATAATCACGACGAGTAACGGTGGGATCAGGGTAAGAAGCATCGCTGCCATTACCAGGTTCCACTGTGTCACGCCATCCCCCAGCGATATCATTCCACGTATGCCCGCCACTGCGGTGCTCATCCGTGAATCACTGGTGATGAGCAGGGGCCAGAGATACTGGTTCCAGCCATAGATAAAGGTGATCACAAACAGGGCTGCCAGATTGGTTTTAGATAACGGCAATACAATGTCAAAGAAGAACCGCATCGGGCTGGCACCATCAATACGGGCAGCTTCAATCAGCTCATTCGGTAACGACAGGAAGAACTGCCGGAACAAAAAGGTGGCCGTGGCCGATGCCATCATCGGCAATATCAATCCGTTATAGCTGTTGAGCATATGCAACTGTGACACTACTTCCACGGTCGGAAAGATGCGGACTTCGACAGGTAACATCAGCGTGATAAAGATCATCCAGAAAAAGAACTGACGCAGCGGAAAACGAAACCAGACCAGCGCAAATGCAGAGATGATTGAAATGGAAATCTTACCTACCGTGATACCTAATGCCATAATCGTACTGTTCAGTAACATATGTCCGATAGGCGGGCTCCCGGGGCTGACGCCTTGCGTCCAGATAGTATGAATGTTTTGCCAGAGATGGCTCCCGGGCAACAACGATATCGGGGATTGGAACACTTCATGGTTATCCATGCTCGCCGCAACCACCGCGACATAAATAGGGAACAGAATGGTCAGGATACCCAGCCATAGCATGATGTGACTGAAGATATCCAGGCCACGACGATTTTCTATCATTGGTAGCGCACCTTACGTTCGATATACCGGAACTGAACGACCGTCAGCAGAATGACAATCACCATTAACACCACTGACTGAGCTGCCGAGGCACTCAGGTCCAGCCCCGTGAACCCTTCACGATAAATTTTATAAATCAGGGTCGTCGTGGACTGTACCGGACCGCCCTGGGTCGCCGCATCAATGACAGGGAAGGTATCAAAGAAGGCATACACCAGATTGACGACCAGCAGGAAGAAACTCACCGGGGTGATCAATGGCAAAGAAAGATGGATAAACCGGCGCACGGGCCCGGCACCGTCCAGTGCGGCGGCTTCGACCAGAGAACGGGGGATTGCCTGTAATGCTGCGAAGAAAAACAGGAAATTATAACTTAACTGCTGCCAGACGGATGCCAGGACAACCAGGACCATGGCCTGACCACTATTTTGTGCATGATTCCAGTTATAGCCCATTAATTGCAGCGCATGGCTTAACACCCCCATCCCCGGGTTAAACAGGAACATCCAGAGTACGGCGGCTATCGCCGGGGATACGGCATAGGGCAGCAACAGTAATGTCTGATAAAACTTCTTCAGGCGCAGAACATGATCCACCAGTGCCGCAAATAGCAGTGAAATTACCAGGCCTATCCCGGTCACCAGGCCACTGAAAATTATTGTCGTACGGAATGAGTCCAGGTAATACGGGTCCCGGAACAGTTCATAAAAGTTTTCAAGTCCGACAAAGCGGGAAGAGAATCCGAACGGGTCCAGATTCTCGAGTGAATACCATAGCGCTTCACTGGCCGGCCAGATGAAGAAAATAAGCGTGACCGCCAGCTGTGGCAACAGCAACAGGTAAGGCAAAACACGCTGATGAAATACGGGGCGGGAAGATGACATTGTTCGAAGACCTCAGGCGGTAATACGATAAAAGCTACCCTCCCGGACCTGCCTGACGGTAAGGCCTGAGAGGGTATTGCGGATGCCGGGGTTACTGAACCTGCTGTTGGAAACGTTCCAGCAACAGATTTCCACGTTGAACCGCGTTATCCAGCGCGACTTTCGGGGTTTCTTTACCCGTCCAGACGCTTTCCAGCTCTTCATCAATAACCGTACGGATTTGCGGCATATTGCCAAGGCGTAAACCTTTGGTGAATGGCAGTGGCGGCTTGTTCAGCATCTGTTTCATCGCAATATCTTCGCCGGGGTGCTTTTTATAGAATCCCTGCTGACGGGTCAGGTCATAAGCCGCCACTGTGGCAGGCAGATAGCCGGTTTTCTGATGCCACTCAGCCGCAATCGCAGGCCCGGCCAGGAACTTCATAAATTCGGCCACGCCTTTATACGTCTGAGCGTTCTGACCGCGCATCACCCACAGGCTGGCTCCGCCGATCATGGCATTCTGCGGTGCTTTTTTGTCCGTTGCATCGTAAGGCAGCATGCCGACACCAAAGTTAAATTTGGCATACTGGCGAATATCGGCCAGAGAGGCAGACGAAGCGGTCGTCATACCGCATTCACCACTATAGAATTTCGCGGTAGATTCATCCTTACGACCGTAATAGGTGAACGTCCCGGCTTTATTCATCTGTTCCAGCATTTCGATATGGCGGATCTGTTCCGGCCCGTTAAACACCAGTTTCGCGTCAGTGCCATCAAAACCATTATTCTCTGTCGCGAAAGGCAGACCGTGCCAGGCGCTGAACTCTTCGAGCTGGATCCAACCCTGCCAGCCACTCGCATAGCCACAATTCATTCCGGACTTACGTAATGCAGCCGCATCTGTTGCCAGTTCCTGCCAGGTCACCGGCGGCTTTTCAGGATCCAGCCCTGCTTTTTTGAAGGCATCTTTGTTGTAATAAAGCACCGGGGTCGAACTGTTGAAAGGCTCAGAGAGGAGCTGTCCGGTTTTCGCATCGGAATAATAACTGGCAATGGTCGGAACAAACTGTTTTTCATCAAACGGGATACCGGCATCTTTGAATACCTGATAAACAGGTTTAATGGCGTGGGATGCCATCATGGTTGCTGTGCCGACTTCATAGACCTGTAATATTGCCGGCGCATTTCCGCCACGAACAGCAGCGATGCCCGCAGCAAGACTTTGTTCATAATTCCCTTTATAGACAGGGATAATTTTATAGTCAGGATGTTGCTGGTTAAAACGCTGAGCCAGAGAGTTAACTTCTGTCCCCAACGCACCATCCATGGAGTGCCAGAAAGGTATTTCAGTAACTGCAAACGCATTACTACTCAGGCCGGAGGCCAGTAACAACCCTGCTGCATAGTGACGTATTTTTATTGCTGACATAGTTTTATCCTGTGGCATTAACTGTCCGCTAAGAGATTCGCGAGCTAAAATGACACGGAAAAATGACAGAAAAATTAATTGAAGATGTCAGTTATATGACCAAAGAATGACAGGGTGACCGGTTGGCCGGGGAAGAAGTTAAACATCAGGCATGATAAATGGCGCTGGCGCGGCTTTCAGCCCATAAAAAAGGGCGGCTACCAAGGCCACCCTTCTGAAAAATATCCGGATCAGGCTTCGATAGCCACCCGGAGTTTTTTCATGGCATTTTTTTCCAGCTGGCGAACACGTTCTGCAGAAACACCGTACTGATCGGCCAGTTCCTGCAGCGTTGTTTTACTGTCTTCATCCAGCCAGCGGGCACGGATAATGTTCTGACTGCGTTCATCCAGCCCCTGCATAGCATCACTTAACTTATCCGCCGCATGGGCTTCCCAGTTATCTTCTTCGATACCATCAGCGAAGTCAGACGCTTTATCCTGCAGGTACAGCATAGGAGCCATCGATTTCCCTTCGCTGCTTTCATCTTCCGGCGTCGGGTCAAATGTCATATCCTGAGCAGCCATCCGTGATTCCATTTCACGCACATCTTTGCTGCTGACGCCCAGTTCGCGGGCAACCATTTCGACTTCATCCTGATTAAACCAGCCGAGGCGTTGTTTAGTTTTACGCAGGTTAAAGAACAGCTTACGCTGAGCTTTCGTCGTGGCCACTTTCACGATGCGCCAGTTACGCAGTACATATTCGTGGATTTCTGCTTTGATCCAGTGGACAGCAAAGGAGACCAGGCGCACACCCACTTCCGGATTAAAACGACGTACCGCTTTCATCAGGCCGATATTACCTTCCTGAATAAGATCCGCCTGGGGCAGGCCATAACCTGCATAATTACGAGCAATATGAACCACAAAGCGCAGATGTGACAGGATCAGCTTTTTAGCTGCATCCAGATCGCCCTGGTAATGCAGCCGTTCAGCCAGCGCTTTTTCCTCGTCGGCTGTCAGCATCGGGCAGCCATTAGCGGCCCGGATATATGCATCCAGATTACCCAGAGGAGCAATAGCTAAAGCATGCATTTCTTTGGTCATTCAAACCCTCTCAGAATTATTAAAAAATATTGCCTGATCCTTACCACAACCGGCACCTACATTATGTCAGCCGTGCCCAAAGATCGAAAGCAATGCGTGCTATTAATCAGTAAGACACTAAAGTTATCCACAGGTTCATTCTTTGTTGTGAATAATTCCGACGGAGATACCGGAGGTACTGCGGGGAAATTATCCTCTGCTCCCCGACACATGGCAACAGAGGATAATTATAGCAAAAAAACATTACTCCGGATTACTGGGGTGTAAAACGGCGTAAATGTTGTGCAGTCGCAAGCCAGGCGGCAACCCAGCCAACAATGGCAGAGACCAGCAGCAGCAGCAGGGCTTCGTCGAACGAAAATCCTTTTAAATCAAAGGAGGTACTGAAGACACTTGCCACATGTGACACAACCGACTCAAGGCGAAACACCAAAAACTCGGAGAGGATCAGCGAAACAAAAGCCCCTGATAAGCCCAGCATGGCACCGCCATAGACAAATGGCCGTAAGATAAACCCATCCGTTGCACCAAGAAGTTTCTGTACATTGATGGTATCTCTGCGGGCAAAGATACTAAGCCTTACGCTGTTGCCGATAACGAGGAACACCGCCACCACCATCAGCAACCCAATCATCAGAGCCACCTGGCCGACCAGCCCCGTTAAGGCAGACAAGCGGGCAAACCAACTGTCATCCATACGTACCTGGTCAATACCACTGACCTTCGCCACCCGATCACGCAATGTATTCATGGTGTCTGAGTTCTGGAAGTTAAGTTTCGGTGTAATAATCGCCACCGCAGGTAATGGGTTCTGCTCAAGCATATCCATCGCGCCACCGAAACCGGACCAGTTGCGGAACTCGTTCAAGGCTTCTTCGCGACTCAGATAATCGACATGTTCCACACCCTCGGTCTGTTTCAGCTGATTAATCACATTTTGCGCAGCATCATCATCGAGTGTTTTCGACAAATAGACCGTCAGCTGAGGCGCCGGATACCATTCGTTCGCCGCCTGGTCGACGTTCTTCCAGACGATATAACACACACTTGGCAGCGTCAGTGAGATAGCGATGACCGTGACCGTCAGTAGTGTAGCCAGTGGCTGACGTAACATATCAGACAACATCCCGCGCCAGGCATAGTGCCATTGCTCCTGCCAGCCACCGCGCAGTGCTTTCTCTTTCGAAACCCGCTTTGGTTTTGGCTTCGTCCGGGGCCTGGCGGCCGCGGCCGGTGCCTTTTTAACCCGGCGGTTTACCTGATTACCCTTGCCAAACTTCATGCCACTCCCCCATGTAATCGTCCCTGACTGAGGGTCATAACACGATAATTCCTACGGGAAATAAGAGACATATCATGAGTTGCCATCAGGACAGTGACACCAACGCGATTAAATTCTTCAAATAAACGCAGTATATCTTCTGATAATGCGTGATCGAGGTTACCGGTCGGTTCATCGGCCAGCAATAATGCTGGTTTATTAACAACGGCTCTGGCAATACCGACACGTTGTTGTTCACCGCCGGAGAGCTGAATCGGGAAACTCTTCGCTTTATCGAGCAGGCCCACTTTATCCAGGGCAGCGGAAACTCTGCGGCGAATATCTTCACCGCTGGCGCCGGAGATAATTAACGGGATAGCAATGTTGTCATACACGGTTCTGTCCATCAGCAGATGGTGATCCTGGAAGATCATACCAATCTGACGGCGCAGGAACGGCACCTCGCTATTGCGTAAACGCGTAATATTATGTCCGCTAAACCAGATTTGTCCGGCACTGGGGCGTTCGATCCCGCAGATAAGTTTGAGTAAGGTACTCTTACCTGCCCCGGAATGACCGGTCAAAAACGCCATTTCTCCCTGACGCAGATGAAAATCTACGCCCTGAAGCGCCTGGCGTCCTCCCAGATATGCTTTACTGACCTCTTCAAAGCGAATCATCCAAATTAGTCCTCTCGGGCAAACAATGCCTCTATAAAATCGCCGGCCTTAAATGGCCGTAAATCATCGATGCTTTCTCCGACACCGATGTATCGGATAGGAATACCGAACTGGTCTGCCACAGAGAAAATCACTCCCCCTTTCGCCGTACCGTCCAGCTTAGTCAGTGTAATACCGGTCAGACCAACCGCTTCATGGAACAACTTTGTCTGGCTGACGGCATTCTGCCCTGTGCTGGCATCAATGGTCAGCATCACTTCATGCGGCGCACTGTCATCCAGTTTACCCATCACGCGGGTGATTTTTTTCAGCTCTTCCATCAGGTGCGATTTATTCTGCAACCGGCCTGCGGTGTCCGCAATCAACACATCAACTCCACGGGATTTAGCGGCCTGAATCGCATCAAAAATCACCGAGGCTGAATCCGCACCGGTATGCTGGGAAACGACCGGGATATTATTGCGCTGTCCCCAGACTTCCAGTTGCTCTACCGCGGCTGCACGGAAAGTATCCCCGGCGGCCAGCATTACCGATTTTCCTTCCGACTGATACTGACGCGCCAGCTTACCGATAGTGGTTGTTTTACCCACACCATTAACACCGACCATCAGGATAACAAACGGTGTTTTTCCTTCAATATCCAGCGGTTGCTCAACCTTATCCAGAATAGCAGACATTTCCTGCTTCAGAATGCCATACAGCGCTTCAGCATCACGCAGCTGTTTGCGGCTTGCCTGAGCAGTGAGGTTACTGATGATTTTACGGGTGGTATCGACGCCAACATCTGCGATAAGTAGTTGTTCTTCAAGCTCTTCGAACAGTTCATCGTCGATTTTTTTTCCGCGGAATAACCCGATAAAACCGGTACCGAGGTTCTGTCGTGTTTTGACCAGACTGCGTTTTAAACGGGCGAAGAATCCTTCGCGGACAGGTCGTTCCTGCTCGGTAATAATCCCCGTTTCTGCAACCGTTTCTTCGCTCTCTTCCGGACTAATCTTAGACGTTTCCGCCGGGGTTTCCGGCACGTCTTCGATCAGTTCCGGCTGTTCCGCCAGTTGCTCTGCTTCAGTTTCAGTCGCAGGAGGAATTTCCGGGGCTGGCTCCGGGGTCGGCTGTTCAGCTTCCACGCGTTCAATCGCCGGCGCGGTAATACTCTGAGTGACCGGGGCTACCGACTGCGGTTGTTCAATAATGGTCCCTGGTAACTCCGGTTCTACCGGCTCAGACAGTGCTGCTTTATCGGCGTCAGAGACCAACGGTTTGCTTTCCGGCACCTCTGCTTTTTCAGGTTCGGTCTTGTGAACTGTCTCAGCCACATCAGGCACTGGCGCCGCGTCGTGCACCCGGTGCTCGCCACCGGTCTCAGTGAGTCCGGATGTCTCCTCCACAGGCGTTTCTGACCCGGCTGCCGTCTTCAGTGCGCTTTCATCTTCCCCCGCAGTCTCTTCCTTTGTCGGGAGATCCGTTACATGTTCAGGTTCTGCGGGGACGCCTGGTTCAGCGGTAACGTCCGCTGTTTCCTTTTGTTGTTCTTCAGGCTCTGCATTTTTCTCTTCATCACGGCCAAAGCCCAGCCAGGAGAAAAAGCCCCGTTTTTTTTCTTTTGCCATTATGCAGCAACGCTCCTTTCGGCCCGAACCAGGAAGATAATCCCTTCCGTACAGAGATATTCGGGACTTCTGTTTAATTTATCAGATACCTGCCGGTCTTATACGGCCGCCAGGTATCGCGAATGCATGGTCAGATAGTCTACCATTTTCCAGGCATTGCATTACAGCACCCTTTTTTACCGTTGCTGATTACGTCAGTAGCTGCCCGGATAGAGCGTTCCTCCATTGCTGCCATGCGCGATCACAGGAAATCGTCCGAAAAACGGTGGGTATTTTAAATCTATGGATTGAAAATAATTGAAGAAAAATCATTTATTGAAGATAATAGCATCGAGCTACTATGTGATTTAAATTATGTTAAATGACATGTAAATTTGTCATCGCTATTATGATATCAATCTGCAAAACCAGTAAAATAAAAATAAATTAAACCAATGAGTTAAAATGCAATCAAATGCTAAAACTCTCCTCCCACCATTCCTCTGATGCATAAAGTCATGCTAAAGAAGAAGCATCCTTAATGTAAAACTTAAAAATGAACAATTTTCATACAGAACTGGTTAACAAAAGGCACCCATATGATAAATCACACATTGATTTAACATATGTAACCCACTTCTATTGCAATCAAAAAAAAATTGACGCTGTAACAGAACTGCTAAAGCAATATGAACAATATCCCAGTGAATTGCTTGACAGAATAGAGTTCGTTATTATCGATGATTGCTCGCCAATCGAATATGAAATCCCCGACATAAATCTTAATTTCAGATGGTTAAGAATAACAACAGATATACAATGGAATCAGGGAGGCGCAAGGAATCTGGGTGTCACTTTCGCCAAGTCAGATAAGATTTTACTTTCTGACCTCGACCATGCTTTCCCGGCAGAAACACTCGAGTATCTCGCTAATCGGCGTAACCCAGGGCGGAATTTTTATAAGTTATATCGTAAGCGCTCTAATGGTGAATATTACAAAGGCCACTCTAACCTGTTTTTTATGAGCCGTTCACGTTTCCTTCGTTTTCATGGATATGATGAGGAATACTGTGGCAATTACGGAGCTGAAGATTATCGCTTTGTTAAATACCATAAATACCATGGGTCGCGACAAGGGTACCTGCCAAAAAAAATATGGTGTTATGAACGCGAAGTCAATCGCAGTGAAAGCTACCATAGCCTGGTGCGGGATTTAACTGCTAACACACCTGTTGATCTCCGTAAAAAAGCAGAATGTGAAACTTTTGGTGGTGAATATGGCCACAGCAGAATTTTCCTGAATTTTGACTGGGTTACTCTCGGCAAAGGAACTCGCAAACCTTCGGTGCTTCCTCCGATACGCCCTTACTGGAAAATGACATGGTGGTGGCGCTGGTTTAACTCTTCAGCAGCCCGTTAAATGTAATAAAGTTAATCGCACGGCCCGGTAACTCATTAACGTATTCTGCCAGGCCGGGCTTGACTATGCCTTTCTGATAACTCTCGTTTAAAGACCGTGAATTCTGACATCTTATTATTTCACCCTAATAAAAACACATTCCAATAAGTAAAATCATTACTCTTATAATACGTCTTTGTTATCTAAGGCAGTTAAATTTATCGTATTACTTCCCCTTAAATGGATAAAATCCATGGCACCTTTAATGTTAAATTATAGTCAAAGCCTGATATAATCATCCACTTTATTTATTTCAAAATCCATATTATCGACACTTATGACCAAATAATTTAAATTACGCAATATTTAACACCAATCCCAGGCTCATTTTTCGCAAAGAAATTTTTGTCCGGACCTCAGGTAACAGGCAGAGATAAATATCATCCTGTCAATTCAAAATAATTAACACCTGGGCCAGGCAAGCCTATATTATAAAATTTAATCACCTTTAATAACCCGATTTAGCAGGAACCATAGCCCCCCGCCAGGGGTGTATATACTGGTACTCCCGGAGGTAAAGTGCCTTCCTGCCTACAGACAAAGTGACTAACATGAGGGAACCGTTAGATAGTGAAATAGTGCTCCGATGTACTGTAAGATAATCATTGAAAGAAATTTTCACTCAGTAGCGTCAATGAGTTCGCATGATTCTAAAGTTTGGTGTAATCCGGTTCTGAATGATTGGAACATCGGTGTGGTAATACAACATGATGATAGTGCTAAGCAACAAATTATGAAGAGTTATGATGAATATGAATAAACATTCCCGGGGGCCGGCAGGCGCCGGACAAGTACGCATTATTGGCGGGCAATGGCGCGGCAGAAAACTGCCTGTACCGGTGAGTGCCGGGCTTCGCCCGACGACCGATCGGGTGCGGGAAACGCTGTTTAACTGGCTGGCCCCGGAGATGGCACAGGCTCGTTGTCTGGATTGTTTTGCAGGTAGTGGTGCTCTGGGTATTGAAGCCCTTTCCCGCTATGCTGGCCACGTCACATTGCTGGAACTGGATCCTGCCGTCGCCCGGCAGCTTTCCGCAAATCTGCAGACCCTTAAAACGACACAAGGTCATGTGGTTCAGGGCAATACATTACAGTGGCTGAACACCCCCGGAGAACCTTACGATATCGTCTTTGTGGACCCGCCTTTCCGTAAGGGGTTACTGAGTGAAACGCTCACGCTGCTGGAAAACAAAGGCTGGCTGTCCGGAGAGGCCCTGATTTATATCGAATGTGAGACCGAACATGCGCCCCCTGAGGTGCCTGCCAGCTGGCGACTTTATCGTGAAAAAGTCGCCGGTCAGGTAGCTTACCGGCTGTATCACCGTAGCGTCCCAGACAGGCAAGGAGAATAAATATGTGGGTTATTGGCGGACGTATCCTGATGGTTTTCGTGTGGCTTTTTTTGCTGATGAATATTGTTCATCCGGCACCTAAGCCGCTGAAATATTTTATTGATGTGGCATTATTTTTTATGGTGGTCATGCATGGCCTGCAACTGGTACTGCTGCGAGCCACGCAGTCTAAAGATGCCCCGGCCCTCAGCGGATATACCCAGTTAAAGATCTTCTTTTTCGGGGTCTTCGAACTGCTTTCCTGGCAGAAGAAAAACTACCCCGGCAAGTAAGTTCACCCGGGGCCCGTCGGGGGTTAATGCGTCCCCGGCGTAAAGCTGATAAAGCGCGTTCCCTGCATACGTAAAACGCCGGTTGTGCCGGGAATGCAGTCGTTATATTGCCCTTCGCTCACCGGCACGGTAAACGTTTCGCCGACCGGTTCGCGACGGAAGGTAATCTCATAACGAAGAGTTTCTCCGGCGATCACCTCACGTTGCCGGGAATGCCGGTCCGGATAGGGATATTCGCGCTTACTGACGATCACCGCCTGCTGAGTGACGATCGGGGAAGCATCATTGTTAGCGGTGTCATCCCGTTGTTTGAAGAACTGATGGCCGGCCAGTAGCACAATGGCGACAATGACAATAATAAAAATCAGCGGCGGTCTGGTCATCCGGTGATCCTCACAAAATCGTTTTCTGAAAAATCCGCATCATTTGCCTGCATTTTTTGCCGATCACAGTAATAATCGTTGAGCAATGTCAGTGGCGAAACGGGGCCGTAGTCATCACAGTATTCCTCGCTCCTGGCCAGATTTAAAGAAGATTAAGGAAGAAAATATGCTTTGGTCATTTCTTGCAGTGCTGTTTTCCGGCTGGCTCTATATTGATGCATCCTACCGGGGGCCCCGCTGGCAACGCTGGTTATTTAAGCCTGTGACATTCTTACTGATGCTGGCCTGGGCCTGGCAGGCACCGACCCGTTCAGTTGTCGATTATTTTATTCCCGCAGGGTTGATGGCAGCGATGGCCGGGAGCCTGCTGGCGATGCTTTCCCGCCGGCAACTGTTATATGCCTTCGGCGCGATGTTCCTTTCTTCTTTGCTGTATACCCTTAACCTGACCCGCGGGATTTCTTTTGGTGTCTGCTGGCCGGTACCGCTGACGTTGCTGGTTATCGGCCTCGTCGTATTGGGGATTATCCGGAGCCGGCTGGAAGAATTGCGCTGGCCGGTATGTACCATGCTGACAATGACACTGGTGATGTGCTGGGCTGCGTCATTGCAATACTTCAGCCATCAGACCGACGAAACGTTATCTCTGATGGCGGGAACGGATTTACTGTTACTGGCACATATTTGCGGGCTGGTAAGCCTTTTCCGTCGCCGTTTTGCCGGAGACAGAGCTATCTGCGAGGCATTATTTATTATCGGACATTTTATGATAGTCCGCTCACTGTGGGTCTTTTAACTCCCGGCCAGCAAAGAGAATCCTCAGGCAGAGGATGACACGCCCTTGCGGAGCAGATAGCGAAACGGTGACTGTGCGGTATCCTGCGCCAGTAAAGTATGTTCCATAAACCGGCAGAATCCCGGGATGTCGCGTGTAGTCGCCGGATCGTCAGCAACGATGAGCAGGGTTTCACCTTCCTGCATATGACGGATAGTTTTGCGTACCATCATCACCGGCTCGGGGCAGCGTAAACCCAGCGTATCCAGGGTATGGTTGGCCTGACTGAAAAGCTCACTCATGGGGTTCTCTGTTTAATGTCATGAAGGGTTATTCTACCTCCGGTCACGGGGACAGACAATTCCCGCAGCCCCGACCCCTTGCATTACCCGGTTAAGCAGGTAATATGCGCCGCCTTGTGGCTCCGCCACTATTCCATGAGCGTCCGTTCATCGGTACACTCATCTTTGTATTAATGGGTTCCCTCACCCCCACCTAAAAAGGCCTGAAATGATTACGTTTAACTCCCGCCAGCGTCTGCGTGCGCGTATTGTATTATCGGTTTTTCATTTACTTATTATCACTTCCAGTAATTATCTGGTGCAGCTGCCTATTAATATCTTCGGACTGCATACCACCTGGGGAGCTTTCAGCTTTCCGTTTATCTTTCTTGCCACCGATCTGACGGTAAGGATCTTCGGCGCACCACTGGCCAGACGCATTATTTTTCTGGCAATGCTGCCCTCCTTGCTGATTTCCTACCTGATCTCGTGCCTGTTTTATCAGGGAAGCTGGCAAGGGTGGGATTCACTACAACATCTGAATGTCGTCGTTGCACGGATAGCCCTGGCCAGTTTTATGGCCTATGTCCTGGGTCAGTTGCTGGATATTCATGTGTTCGACCGTCTGCGCCGTCTGTCTCGCTGGTGGCTCGCCCCGGCGGCAGCCATGTTTTTCGGCAATATCAGCGATACCTTTGCGTTTTTCTCCATCGCGTTTTATCACAGCAGCGATCTGTTCATGGCACAACACTGGGTCGAAATAGCACTGGCGGACTATAGCTACAAGATATTGATTTGCCTTGTTTTTTTCCTTCCTGCTTATGGTATCTTACTGAATGCCTTGCTAAAAAAGCTTTCCGGAAAAATACAAGACCAGACGGCAGGATTCAGCCAATGCTGAATGCCTCTGCCCGTCAGAGCAGCTAAGATTTGGTGACAAACAACAGATTGATTTTCTTTTCTGTTTTCGTTGTGATCACTGATGTGAACTATTAAAAGGAATTCAGATGCGTAAATTTATCAGATATCTCAGTGTCGGATTACTGGTCATCGGCCTGGCCGCCTGTGACCAGAAGAAAGACAATACCTCTGACACTCATAGTGCAGCGGCTTCTCAGCAGGCAGCGCAAACCATTACTCTGCCCGGAGGTAAACTTAGCTTTACCCTGCCGTCAGGTATGTCTGATCAAACAGGCAAACTGGGGACAACAACCAACAATATGCACGTATATGCCAACAGTAATGGTCAGCAGGCGGTCATCGTTATTGTCGGCTCCGCGACCAATGACGGACTGGACGTGCTGACACAGCGCCTTGAAGATCAGCAACGCAACCGCGACCCACAGTTACAGGTTGTTTCTGATAAAGCGATTACTCTGAGCGGTCAGCCGGCACAACAGCTCGACACCGTGATTTCTGCGAAAAATCAAACTAACTGGTCAACCGTCGTTATGACCAAAGTGGATGGTAAGCTGGTGACCCTGCAGATTTCATTACCGGCCGATAATCAGGCACAGTCACAAACTATTGCTGAGGATATTGTTAAGACCATCACCCTTAACTAACCCTTACCGTGTTTATCACGCTTTCTTATGATGAAGCGTGATAAACATGCTCTGCCTCTCCGCTCCGGGCGGTATCCCCCCGTTTCAGCCTGCCCCCTGCCAATAAATAAAACCCAAATAATCAATTAAATATATAAAAACAGCGTGTTTACGAAATGCCGGAACACCCTCTGCCACAATGACCTGCTTTCAGGCCCCCTATGACTTTAGCCATAAATTAAAGTTATACTTACGCCTTCATGACAATAAAAGAGCTGTCAATTTATTGTCCAGTCAGGATGTGCTGAAACGCCGATTAGCATCTATGCTTATTGTCTGGTGTAACATTTTATTACATTTAGACCCGGACGTTCCTCCTGACAATTTATGAACAAAATACAGGTATGCATATGAAATTACGTAGGAAGCGTATAAAACCTATTGAGATTGATGACGTCACCATTATTGATGACACCCGGCTACGTAAAGCAATTACGGCTGCATCGCTGGGGAATGCTATGGAGTGGTTCGATTTCGGGGTTTACGGATTCGTCGCCTATGCCTTAGGGAAAGTCTTTTTCCCTTCCGCATCACCCGGCATTCAGATGATTGCGGCCCTCGCCACGTTCTCCGTACCATTCCTTATCCGCCCGTTAGGGGGATTATTTTTCGGCATGCTTGGTGATAAGTTTGGCAGGCAAAAAATTCTGTCAGTGACCATTGTTATCATGTCTGTCAGTACCTTCTGTATCGGTCTGATCCCCTCTTATGCCTCGATAGGGATCTGGGCACCCATCCTGCTGCTGCTGGCAAAAATGGCGCAGGGCTTCTCTGTCGGGGGTGAATACACAGGTGCCTCTATCTTTGTTGCAGAATACTCCCCGGATCGTAAGCGTGGCTTTATGGGGAGCTGGCTGGATTTCGGTTCTATCATCGGGTTTATCCTCGGGGCCGGTGTCGTGGTATTAATTTCTGCCATTATCGGTGACGAGCGATTCACAGAATGGGGCTGGCGTTTGCCTTTCTTTCTGGCGCTACCGCTGGGGGTTATCGGGTTATATCTGCGCCATGCCCTGGAAGAGACGCCGGCATTCCGCCAGCATGTGGAAAAACTGGAGGAAGGAGACCGTGAAGGCCTGCGTGATGGACCTAAGGTTTCCTTTAAGTCTATTGCGGTCCGGCACTGGAAAAGTCTGCTGGCCTGCGTAGGGCTGGTAATATCAACAAATGTGACCTATTACATGCTGCTGACCTACATGCCGAGCTACCTGTCACATAATCTGCACTATTCCGAAGACCACGGTGTGCTGATTATTATTGCGATTATGATCGGTATGCTGTTTGTCCAGCCCGTGATGGGTATGCTCAGTGACCGTTTCGGACGTCGTCCGTTCGTGATTATTGGCAGTATTGCGCTGTTCATCTGCGCCATCCCGGCATTTATGCTGATCACCAGTAATGTTCTGGGCCTGATTTTTGCGGGTTTACTGATACTGGCGGTGATCCTCAACGCCTTTACCGGGGTAATGGCCTCCACCCTGCCGGCGATGTTCCCGACCCAAATCCGTTACAGTGCTCTGGCAAGCGCTTTTAATATTTCTATATTAATTGCCGGTCTGACGCCCACCCTCGCCGCCTGGCTGGTCGAGGCGAGTAATAACCTGATGATGCCTGCTTACTATCTGATGGTGATTGCCGTGATCGGATTATTCACCGGGGTCTTTATGAAAGAAACGGCTAACAAGCCCTTAAGCGGTGCCACCCCGGCAGCTTCGGACCTGGAAGAAGCCCGGGAAATTCTTCAGGAACACCACGATAATATCGAGCATAAAATCGAAGATATCGACGAAGAAATCGCACGTCTGGAGGCCAAACGTAAAAATCTGGTTCAGCAGCATCCGGATATTAACGAATAATGTATGTTTCCTCCCCCCGGCAGTGTGCTGAGGGGAGGTTTGCCAGGCAATTGGCACACAGAGCATCGTCCCGCCGTGATAAAAGGAGTACACTGAATCAACATTTCTAATCAGTGCAGAGTGAAAAATGTCCGACTTTTCTATTGTACAGCGTCCAAGAAGACTGCGTAAAAACGCCTCCGTCCGTGAACTATTCAAAGAAACTTCCCTGAGCCTGAATGATCTTGTCCTGCCTATCTTCGTTGAAGAAGGGCTGGATGACTATCAGGCAATCAACGCAATGCCTGGTGTGGTACGTATCCCTGAAAAACGACTGGCTTACGAAATTGAACGTATCGCTAACGCGGGTATCCGTTCAGTGATGACTTTCGGTATCTCACACCATCTGGATGATACCGGAAGCGATAGCTGGGCCGAAAACGGGCTGGTCTCACGGATGTCCCGTATCTGTAAAGAGACGGTGCCGGAAATGGTCGTGATGTCAGATACCTGTTTCTGTGAGTACACTTCGCATGGTCACTGCGGTGTGATCTGTGACGGAGCGGTTCACAATGATCAGACGCTTTATAATCTTGGCAAGCAAGCCGTGGCCGCCGCACGTGCCGGGGCTGATTTTATTGCCCCCTCCGCGGCAATGGACGGGCAGGTTAAAGCCATTCGGCAGGCACTGGATGCGGCCGGGTTTACGGACACCGCCATTATGTCTTACTCGACAAAATTTGCGTCCTCCTTCTATGGCCCGTTCCGTGAAGCCGCCGGTACCGCGCTGAAAGGGGACCGTAAAACCTATCAGATGAACCCGATGAACCGTCGCGAAGCTATCCGTGAGTCCTTACTGGATGAGGCTGAAGGTGCTGACGCATTAATGGTAAAACCGGCAGGCCCTTATCTGGACATCATCCGGGATATCCGTGAACGCACAGACCTGCCTCTGGCGGCTTACCAGGTCAGTGGTGAATATGCGATGATCAAATTCGCGGCTCAGGCGGGCGCCATTGATGAACAGAATGTGGTACTGGAGAGTCTCGGGGCCATCAAACGTGCCGGTGCAGATATTATCCTGAGCTATTTTGCGCTGGATTTGGCCGAGAAAAAAATTCTGACCCGCTAACGTCACATATCCGGGGAGGCTGGCTACGCTCCATAGGTAAAAAGGCGTCCAAAGGACGCCTTTTTTGCAGGGATAACCCGTGATTATTTATTATTTTCGGGTTCGTAATACTGCACACCAATCGTAATACGTTCACGGCCTGTCGCGACGCGGTGACGGTTGGTATCACGTAACGAATAGATACAGCCGCAGTATTCCTGCTGGTAAAAGCGCTCACGCTTGCTTATCTCAATCATTCGCGCGGAACCGCCGCCTTTACGCCAGTTGAATTCCCAGTACATCATTTCCGGGTAATTCGCGGCAGCACGAACGCCACAATCATTAATCTGTTTCATGTCTTTCCAGCGGGAAATCCCCAGTGACGAGGTGATCACCGGAAAGCCATTTTCATGGGCATAAAGCGCCGTACGTTCAAAGCGCATATCAAAGCACATGGTGCAACGTTCTCCGCGTTCCGGAGACCATTCCATGCCTTTTGCACGCTCAAACCAGTTGTCGCGATCATAGTCAGCATCGACAAACGGTACGCCGAACTTCTCTGCAAAACGAATATTCTCTTCTTTACGCAGTTCATACTCTTTCAGCGGATGAATATTCGGATTATAGAAAAAGATAGTGTACTCAATTCCCGAAGCCAGCATGGCTTCCATCACTTCTCCTGAACATGGCGCGCAGCAGGAGTGCAGTAAAACTTTATTATGACCACCCGGCAGCGGCAGTGGTTTTCTTTCGAAAGCGTCAGACATACTCAGATTTCCAAAACGTAGCAACAGCGAAAATGCATCATCCGGGACGTGCCCGGATGCAAAGTGTACAGCATATTGTTATCGGATTCTGTTCAATACGCCAGTCCGCTGTTTCTGAATCGCCATTTTTACACAAACGAATGAAAAAACTGGCCATCACTTCAGGCGACACCCGGGCGGGAAACGGAAATAACAGAATGCCGGACGGTATTTTATCATCGTCCGGCAGAATGATCAGCCGGTCAGTGCGGCCGGTAACGGAACCTTCAGCCGACGGATAGCCTGCAGGAAAGTATCAAGTTCCTTATTCAGTCGTCCGGTGATCATGTCATCTATCCGGGCCTGAGCCCCGACCTGGGTAATCTGGCTGTCATCGGCGAAGACACCCTGTAAGACATCCCGTGCTTTCAGTGTACTCAGTACCGGTTTCAGGGCGTAATCAATTGCCAGCATATGCGCCTGGCTGCCTGCGGTAGCCAGAGGGAGTACCACTTTATTTTCCAGGGCTCGTTCCGGTAACAAATCCAGTACGGTCTTCAGAACACCGGAATAGGACGCCTTATACACTGGCGTTGCGATAACAATACCACTGGCACTGGCCAGATCTTCTTTAAACAAAGAGATCGCCGGCGCATCAAACCGGGCCTGAATCAGATCATCCGGTTCGAAATGCTGAATATTCCACGGGATGACCTCAATACCGTGTGATTCCAGAATATGCTGGCTGTATGTCAGTAAGGACGTGGAACGTGACGGGAACCGGGGGCTCCCGGCCAGAGTGATCACCCGCATCTTTTTCCCCTTTTCAATATGCTATTACCCGCAGGAAAACTTAAGCGAATAATGGCAGAGAGAAACGGGCAGGAAAAATAATATATCCGGCAAAGCTATTGCCGGTTTTTGCTAACCCTATGGATTACCGAAGGTATCCGGAAAGGCGGGAGCCTGCCGGCAATATCAGAGCTGGTAGTCCGGAGCTTTAATCAGTTCTGCCATTTCGGGGGCAATTTGAGTTTCCCAGACCGACGATTTCCACTCCTCCCGGGGAACATATTTCAGCGCAATACTGACAGCACCTTCCCGGCATTCCAGATACTGTTGCATAAGTTGTGTCATCGCCTCTGCGAATTCTTTTGTCTGCTCCGGCGTCAGTTCACGGGGAAATGATTTAATTTCAATATGTGGCATCGGTTATCCTTCTGTCAGAAAAGCCCCTGCTGGATTGCTGTTCTGATAATGACACCGGAAATTTTGAGAAGAAAGAGAAATTACAACGCCTGCCGCGGCGGGCAGGCGAAAGCGGGAGAGGAATTAATATTCATCACCACGAACACGGTCACGGTAGCTGTCCCAATCAAAACGTACCCACATACTGTTTCCCAGTCGCATCCTGTCCATCACCCTGTCGCCTAATAACGCGTTCATACCTTCATGGTTCAGGTTAGATAGCATCCCTGTCGGCCGTTTGGATGACGAGCGGCGGTCAACAATCTGGTTAATGATGACTTTTTCGTAGCGGGATTCGGTCTGCATACCGATTTCATCAATCACCAGCAGATCCACACTGCTCAGGTCATGGATTAAGCGTTCTTCCGTCAGCGTACTGCCCCCGCTGAATGTCCCTTTCATATTAGACATCAGGTCAGCGACCGTCACAATAAGAACACTTTTGCCGCGCAGGATCAGATCATTACCGATTGCTGCCGCCAGATGGTTTTTCCCGGTGCCGGGACGGCCGGAAAAAACAAAACTGGCAATACTGTGTTCAAATTCCGCGGCGTACTGACGTGCCATCGCCAGGGCTTTACGCTGCCCTTCACTTTCCACACGGTAATTGTCAAAGGAACAGTTCATATGCAATTCACGGATCCCCGAACGCCCCATGATACGCTGCATTTTCATCGCCCGGTTTTCACGAAATACGGCTTCTGAACGCAGGCGACCTTGCTCCTGGTTCCAGGCCAGTAAATCCTTACCACTGGTGAACTTGGGTTTTACCCCTTCAGGCATTAAACGTTGTAATCGGCTAAAAAGATTTTCCGGTGTTTTCATTATTCACCCCTGAAACCACTTGGCGTCTGACGATCAGGTTCGGCCACTTCCGTCAAATCACGGCGGGTCTGACCATATTTATTCACTCTGCCGGTCTGCAGGGAACGCGCCAGCTTTTGCTGCCACTGAATATGATGGAAAACCCGGCCTTCGGCCTGCCAGTAAGCAGTAAAGGCAGCAAGCTCTTCCTCACTGACCGGTTCGTTCAGCGCGATACCCCAGACCGCCGCCTGACGCAGAAAATCCGCATCGGGCTGCCAGCCGTTATACATAGGAAATTTTCCAGCCGGTGCACGAAATACCGGCGGCATCGCCGCCGCAGAAGGCTCAAAGAACTGGTCATCCAGTGCGACATCTGTGGGATGCTTTAAAGCAGCCTCAGCCGCCAACAGCTCCGCCAGACGCCCGGCCGTGAGTGCATACATGACCGGGGCATTATTATTGAAAACCGCAAGCGTTCCCCGTTCGGCGCCTTGCAGTGCAGAAAGCGGATCCTGGCTGAATTCATTCAACCCGATGATCGTTGAGGATAAAAGTTTAACCGGCATGATGAAACCTGACTCTGTAGAATTATCCGGCCCCGAACCCCCGGGTGCCTCGGGGCGACTATACCTATAGTGTACCAAGTTTGTCGTCATGGATCGCAAAAACATCATGTCATTGTTCTTCTCCCGGTGACTTCTGCCGGTCAGGATGACATCTCTGTCAGGAAACGCAGGATCCTTATTATGAAAATTCAACGCTGTCGTTGGGTCACTGCCGACCCGCTCTATATTAACTATCATGATCATGAATGGGGGATCCCTCAAAAAGATCCGCAGATATTATTTGAAATGCTCTGTCTCGAAGGCCAGCAGGCAGGTCTTTCATGGATCACGGTACTGAAGAAACGGGAGGCCTATCGGCAGCTTTTTAGCCAGTTCTCGGCCCCGGCCATGGCCGCCCTTACCACTGCCGATATCGATTTGTTACAACAGAATCCGGCAATCATTCGTCACCGCGGTAAAATAGAAGCGCTGGTCAGTAATGCCAATGCCTTGCTGGCCATGGAACAACAGGGTGAGTGTTTTTCTGATTTTGTATGGGGCTTTGTTAACCACCAGCCTGTCATCACCCGTTATCTCCGGAATGAGGATGCGCCAACATTGACTCCTGCATCAATAAAACTCGCTAAGGAGTTGAAAAGAAGAGGGTTCAGATTTACAGGCCCGACTACCTGCCATGCTTTTATGCAGGCAGCAGGCATGGTTATTGACCATCAGACTGATTGCTTCTGTCACCCGGATAACCGTAACAAACAGCCACAGGGCGCCGGTTCAGATAACGGATAAGCCACCGGCAGGGTCGAATATATACCGACAGACAGGCATAATCAGCGCTTCATGCCTGTGAGAGGCAGCATAAACAGGAGACGTAATGACTAGCAGGCCGCCACGCGCCACGATAAGCGATGTCGCCAAAGCCGCGGGAACCGGAAAAACCAGTGTCTCCCGCTACCTGAATGGCGAACAACAGCTGTTATCACCGGCCCTTAAAGCCCGGATAGAACAGGCCATTTCAGAGCTGAATTACCGGCCAAGTCAGATGGCCCGCAGCCTGAAACGCGGCCGTACACGGTTAATCGGGCTTATCATTGCTGATATTACCAATGCCTACTCAGTGGAAGTCATGTGCGGTATCGAAGCTGCATGCCGCGATTACGGGTTCACATTGTTAATGTGTAATACCAATAATGAGGTGGCACTGGAGCAATATTATATTCAGTTACTGAGCAGCTATCAGGTCGAAGGACTGATTATCAACGCAGTAGGGATGCGTGAGGAAGAGCTAAATCAGTTGCTGCAATCCAGGCTGCCGATGACATTGATAGACCGTAAAATTGATGACTTCGGGTGTAATGTCATTGGTCTGAAAAATCATGAAGCTTCACAGCAGGTCACCCGACATCTGGCTGGCAACGGTTTTAAATCGTTACTGTTCCTCAGTGAGCCAGTTGCCAGTGTCAATACTCGCCGGGAGAGGCTGGAAGCCTTCCGTCAGACAGTGGCGGAATATCCTGACATTTCCGGTGAAAACGCTGAAATTTTCCTGAATCAGACGGATAAATTACGCGAATGTCTGCGAGATTTTACCCGCAGACATGCATCTCAACACTGTGCCATCATTGCTGCGAACGGTTCCATGACGCTTCAGGTCGTGAAAGCCCTGCGTGACGAAGGACTGGAGTGTGGTAAAGATATCGGCCTGGCCGGGTTTGATGAGATGAGCTGGTCTGCACTGGCGGGTCCCGGTATTACGACGCTAAGACAGCCAACCCATCAGATAGGCTACAGTGCACTACAGAGTGTTATCAGCATGATAAAACAGACCGATACCACACCGAGTGATCAGTTTTTCAGCGGTGAATTAGTGGTACGTGGTTCCAGTCATCCCTTGTGATACCGCTGCTCTGATGCCCGGATAATCATTTTTTGTTACGGAGATGAAAAAATTATCCCTTTACCGGCCGGTTATGGAACCAGTACCATCCTAATCAGATAAGCGCTGAAACTGCCCGACCCCGATATCAGGAGGGAGTGATGAGTACTGAGATCATCGTAGTAACCGGAGCCTATGGCAGACAACAGGTTGCGGCTGCGGGTGGACAACAGGCACTGCTACCGGTGATTGAACGGGCAGGTGCCAGCGGTGTTGAAATCCGCCGGGAACTGTTTTCAGCACAGGAGTTGTCACAATTACCCGCATTGTCGGCCGCGATAAAACAGCACGGACTAACGGCTTATTACTCGGTTCCTGAGCCTCTGTTCACTGCCTCCGGCACAATTAACCCGGATCTGCAGACATTTTTTGCGGAGGCCGGCACCCTGAATGCACGCTTGCTGAAATTTTCGTCCGGCTACCCGGTCAGCAATGTCGCGGCGGAGACGCTGGCTGAACAACTGGCGGCAAGCCCTGTCCCCGTCACGGTCGAGAATGATCAGACAGACGGCGGGAAAATTGCCGTAATGGCTGAATTTTTTTCCCGTTTCGGACAGATTCCGGCGATAGCCGGAATGACATTTGATACCGGAAACTGGTACTGGACCGGAGAGTCACCACTCCGGGCCTGCCGGGAACTTTCAGCCTATGTCAGCTATATCCATCTCAAAGCTGTCAGGAAGGATAAAGACGGTTTCCGCGCTGTCCCCCCGGCACCGGACGATGAACACTGGCAAACGCTGCTGGCCGCACTCCCCGGGAACGTCCCGCGGGGTATTGAATTCCCGCTGACCGGAGAAGACCTGGTAGCTGTCACCCGGCAGTATGTGGATCTGTTTCGTCAGGTCTGACCCTGTTCAAGGTTATTTGTCTGACTGGAATTTCGTCCCGTCAGACAGATTACCTGTTGTGTGATACCGGCCCGGCATGGCTGAATGCCGGAACCGGAGTATGCAGTCATACCCTACAACTTCACCATGGAGATAAACCGGAATGAAACCCTCTGTCATACTTTATGAGTCATTACCCGCAGACCTGCTCTCCCGCCTGAGCGAACAGTATGATGTTACTGAAATCAGCGGCCTGAATGCTGAAACTGTGGCAGAACACGCAGATGCATTTCGTCAGGCGGTCGGACTGCTCGGTTCCGGCGGAAAAGTTGATCAAACCCTGCTCGACAGCATGCCCGCACTGAAAGCCTGTTCGACTATTTCAGTAGGTTATGATCTGTTTGATGTTGATGCATTAAGTGCACGCAATATCGCGCTGATGCACACCCCGACAGTGCTGACAGACACCGTAGCAGACACGATTATGGCTCTGGTACTGGCCAGCGCGCGCCGCGTTACTGAACTCGACCGTTGGGTAAAAGCCGGAAAATGGACCAAAAATATTGGTCCGGAAGAGTTCAGTATCGATGTACACCATAAAACCCTCGGCATCGTCGGTATGGGCCGCATTGGTAAAGCTGTCGCACAACGTGCCCGTTTCGGCTTTGATATGGAAATACTCTATACCGCTCGTTCGGCGCATAAGGATGCGGAAGAGCGCTTCGCGGCCACCCGCTGCGAGCTTGATGAGTTACTGAAAAAGAGTGACTTTGTCTGCATTATTCTGCCACTCACCGATCAGACACGGCATATGATTGGCGCCGGACAACTGGCGTTAATGAAATCCAGCGCGATCCTGATCAACGCTGGCCGTGGCCCGGTAGTGGATGAACAAGCCCTCACGCGCGCACTCAAAGAGAAAACTATTTACGGTGCCGGTCTGGATGTATTTGAACAGGAACCTATCCCGGCCCGGTCGGAGCTGCTGACTCTGCCTAATGTGGTGACGCTGCCGCATGTGGGCTCAGCCACCCATGAAACACGTTATGCCATGAAAAAGGATGGCGTGGAAAACCTGCTTGCCGCCCTGTCCGGTCATACGGATAAAAATTGCGTTAATGCCTCCGCACTTAAAAAGTGAGGGGTTAAGCCGGGAAGAGTACAACACATTACCATTGCGCCTGCGGATAGCGGGCGTTATGGTGGAGAGACCTTCGGTTAACTTTATACTTCAGCGATGAATTTTTCTCAGTTCGGTCACAAATTTACCCGTCAGAATGGCATCACCCGTTTAATGGAAGATATGGGGACAGGGTTACGTACGCCCGGTACACTCATGCTGGGGGGCGGGAATCCTGCCAAAATCCCGGAAATGGAACACTATATTGAAGATTTGCTGGCTGATATGCAGCAAAGCGGCCAGCTGACGGAAGCTTTATGCAACTACGATGGTCCGAGGGGTAAGAGTGTATTGCTGGAAAGCCTGGCAGCAGAACTGAAAGAACATCATGGCTGGGATATCACAGCAAAAAACATCGCCCTGACAAATGGCAGCCAGAGCGCTTTTTTCTACCTGTTTAATCTGTTTGCCGGCAAACGAGAAGACGGTCAGAGACGTAAGGTTCTCTTTCCTCTGACACCGGAATACCTGGGATATGCGGATGCCGGTCTTGAAGAAGACCTGTTTGTTTCTGCCAGGCCTACGCTGACCCTGCTGCCCGAAGGACAGTTTAAATACCATATTGATATGGAAAATCTGGCTATCGGGGAAGATATTGGTCTGATTTGTGTTTCCCGGCCGACGAACCCGACCGGGAATGTGATTACCGACGAAGAATTAGCCAGCCTGGATACGCTGGCCAGACAGCACGATATTCCGCTGCTGATCGATAACGCCTACGGTTTACCTTTCCCCGGGATCATATTCACCGAAGCCAGCGCCCTGTGGAATCCGAACATTATTCTGTGTATGAGTCTGTCCAAGCTCGGTCTGCCCGGTGCACGCTGCGGTATTATTATTGCCGGCGAAGACACCATCAATGCGCTGGGAAATATGAACGGTATTATCAGTCTGGCCCCCGGAAGTATCGGGCCGGCTATCGCCAACGAAATGCTCTGTCGTAAGGATCTCCTGCGCCTGTCCGAACAGGTGATCAGGCCTTATTATCATCATAAAGTGACAGAAACGATTGCGATTATTCGCCGCTATCTTCCGGAAGACCGCTGCCTGATCCATAAACCGGAAGGGGCGATTTTCCTTTGGCTATGGTTCCGTGACCTTCCGGTAACCACGGAAGAACTTTACCACCGTCTGAAAGGGCGTGGTGTATTGATGGTGCCCGGGCATTTCTTCTTCCCGGGGTTACAGGAAGAGTGGCCTCATGGAAATCAGTGCATGCGGATGAACTATGTTCCTGAAAATAAAGAAATTGAACGTGCAATGATTATTCTGGCCGATGAACTGGAACAGATCTGTCGTTGATTCTTATCGACTAACTGACTATTTAAGAGTCAACTATGCGCCTTAAAGACCTGCTTCTGGCATTGTGTGTTGTGATCATCTGGGGTGTAAACTTCGTCGTCATCAAAGTGGGGCTGGAAGGTATTCCCCCTTTTTTACTGGCAGCACTGCGCTTCCTGCTGGTCGCTTTTCCCGCTTGTTTGTTTATCAGGCGGCCCGCAGTGCCCTTTAAGTGGCTACTGGCCTATGGCATGACCATCAGTTTCGGGCAATTTGCCTTATTATTTCTGGCCATCAAGCTGGGTATGCCTGCCGGGCTGGCTTCACTCATACTGCAGGCACAAGTCTTCTTTACCTTACTGTTCGGTGCCTTTTTTCTGCGTGAAAAACTGCGCTGGTATAATGTTACCGGCTTACTGGTGGCCATTATCGGGATGGTCTTCCTGGCAGAACAGAGTCTGACACCGGGTGTCAGCGATGCGATGTCACTGACCAGCCTGTTATTAACGCTGGCAGCCGCGCTCTGCTGGGGGCTCGGTAACATCACCAGTAAAATCATCATGCGCGATCATCCGGTACCGGCAATGTCACTGGTGGTCTGGAGTGCATTTATTCCTGTTGTGCCATTTATACTGTGCAGCCTCGTCTTTGATGGTGCCGGGAACGTTCATCACAGCCTGACGCATTTTTCAGTTACCGGCGTATTCTCCGTCGTTTACCTGTCACTGCTCTCGACCATCGTCGGTTATGGACTCTGGGGAGCGTTACTGGGCCGTTATGAAACGTCACGGGTGGCACCGATGGCTTTGCTGGTACCGGTGGCCGGGATCCTCAGCGCCTCTTTTTTCCTGCATGAAACCATCAGTTCCTGCCAGATGCTCGGGATTAGTGTGATTATTGCAGGATTACTGATCACCACCTTCGCAGGCAGGTTACAAAAACTTCGTCAGCGTCGCTGACCGGATTACCTCATGTAAAAACGCCGCGCACCCGCGGCATTTTTGTATTCATCGACCCGCAACGAAACATCATCCCGCAGGATCGCAAATTTCACCAGGGCATGCCCTGACGTCTCTTCCGGGATAACCCGTCCGGGCACGCCAGACAGGTCAGTCCCCTGTACCGGCGATATCCGTCGTACGATGAAACAGGATCGGGGAACTGCACTTTTTTCAAGCAGAAAATAGATTTTTTGCGCGAATTCAGACGAATTGACATACACTCAGGAAGAGGGATTATCATATGACTGTAGTAACAGACTGTCATATTTTCGGTTACCAATCGCTGACGACCTGAAAAAAGATGAAACAGAAGGTAAGGAAGGAACGATAATGATGAAAATGAAAAACAGGATCCCGACTGCCGGCGTTATTGTCTGGTGTGCTTTCTCTTCCACAGGATGTTCCAGTGTGATGTCTCATACCGGTCCGGAACAAGGCTATTATCCGGGGACCCGTGCCAATACGGAGATCCTGAGCGACAGTCATACCCGATGGCCGGTGAAGACCCTGGCGGCTCTGGATTATCCTTTTTCAGCCGTCATGGATACACTGTTGCTCCCCTGGGATTATTATCGCCGTGATCATGGTGGCGGGCTTTCATTACGTGCCAGAGTCGAACAGAACGACGACCTGGCAAAAACAACTACCCCGCAAACGGCGACACTGGCAACAACTCCCCCGTCACAATAAACAATTGTCGCCAGCCACCGACGATACGTGAATAGGCGATATTCAAGCCATCAGGTGACCAGACGACAGCCTCTCCGTCAGGAGAGCGATCGGTACGGGGTGTCACCCGGCGGCAATTACCGGTCTGTACATCACAGGTCATAACGCTATTGTCACAAATAAACGCAAGGTAATCGCCAGCCGGATGCCAGTTAACCACGGAGGTGATACTGTGTTTAAGCGCCGTTATTTGAACCGGTTCCCCACCCTGCGGTGACACAGTCCATAACTGAATGATCCCTTCATCATCTGCCATCAGAAAACTGATCCTGCTGCCATCCGGGGATGTACGTAACCAGTGCCTCGGTTGCAGGGCAATGCCGCGGGAAAACGTCAGTCTGCGCTGAACAATGCCTGCCGGCGGTGAGGGCATCCGCTCAGCGGTTCCCTGCAGCGGATAAGCTCCGGGCAGCGCATAGTCTGCGGCGGTTTCCGGCAAATCCGCAATGAAGATTTCCGGAACCTTTTCACCTTCTGCCGGGACGGTATCACCAATAAACACCAGCGCCCGGCGCTGCCACTCACCATTTTGTTTACGGTAGCCCCGTAGACCTACCCAACTCTCTTCATAGGCGCGGCTGATTTCATCGCTGCCGGGCACAGGTTCGGAAGTCGTGGTGCTGATGAGAACGCAAAAATGGCTTCCGTTATATTCCCGCGGATGTTGCTTAGCAATAGTTACCGGATGGAGAGGCACTGCCACGCCAACATTTCGCAAATCTTCGGCCAGGGAGCGTTCATGCATCACATGATCGTTATAGGTAAAGCTCAGGTAATCCCCATCTGCATCATACATATGGACATGACTGCCGCCACGTAATGCCCCCGGGGTAAAGGGCGGCGTAATATCGCAGGCATCCAGAGTCACCGCCTGGCCTTGTTGAATAATAACGCCTCGTCGGTGATGGAGGTCGTACTGCCACTTCTCATCGGGGTTTTCAGGGCCATGAATGCAGACGTATCGTTCCGGGAGTTGAGGACTGCAGGTGATGACACCCACACAAGCGCCTTCAGTTGCCCGGTAAATAATCTCGGTGATACCCGTGTGAATATTCACCCGTTCAACTGTCTGGCTATTGAAAGTGGCTTCCGGGGGACGTAAGTCAAAGACCAGCCACTGGCTGTCCGGCGTCCATACCTGAGCATTAGTTAACTGATGATGACGTTTGTCGAAGGTAAGTTGTATTTCCTGCATTCACCCGGGTCCACTGCATTCAGTAAGTGGAGGGAATATGCAATATTCTGCCAGCCTGTACCAGTGATAATGCCCGCTTTCTGCCGTTAAAAACGGAAAAACTGCCTATGGCAGTTTTCCGACGATTGCATGAGCTTTGCGACAGTACTTATTTGTTTAATTCCGCAGTCATATAAACGCCGTTATCAGTACGGGCACTGGTGATGGTGTATGACGATGCACCATCAGCTTTCGCCTGAGCAGCAATGTGAGCCTGTGCACTATCCAGGGTGCTGCCGGTAGCAGAGATCATCTCAGCTGAAGCGCCAAAAGAGAGTGCGGAAAAAACAGCGGCGGTGGCTATAGTGGTTAATATTTTCATTATCAAATTCCTTCTCTGGTTATCTGTTATGTATGATGCCCGTTCCTGCCGGTGCACCTGATACCGTTCATACAGCCTCTGTTCACAGACAGAGCCGTCCCGGGGTCATTACTTGTTGTTAATTTCTGCTGTCATATAAACACCGTTATGCGTACGTGCACTGGTGATGGTGTATGACGATGCACCATCAGCTTTCGCCTGAGCAGCAATCTGAGACTGCGCACTATCGAGGGTACTGCCGGTGGCAGAAATCATTTCTGCTGAAGCCCCAAAAGATAAGGCGGATAAAGCAGCGACGGTGAATAAGGTAGCGATCGTTTTCATTGTTAACTCCTGAATAAGTAAAACCTGATATGTAATGCGTTGATGTAATAATACCCATAGTTATTATTAGGTTGTTAACAGAAAATGCGATCTTGATCACGCAAAAACCTTTTGTGTCGCGATTTTATTTTAATTAATTGCAACGTATTAATTACATTAGGGTTCCTGAAAGTCACAATAACGAAAAAAAACGACATATCCGATGAGTACCGGATAAAGCAAACGGAGAGCGGAGAAAAACAGCCGATCGCGGGCAAAAAAAAGCACCCCGTAGGGTGCCTGCCTGATCTCAGGATTTATTCAGAAAGGGCCCATTTTTCAATGGCCAGGGCAACACCGTCTTCAGCATTAGACAGTGTCTGGTAACGGGCATGTTTTTTGACGATATCAATCGCATTCCCCATGGCTACCCCGCTGCCGGCGTAAGTCACCATCGCCAGATCATTTTCGTGATCACCAATCGCCATCACTTCATCCGCTGAAATACCGAGTAACTCAGCCAGCTTACGAACCCCCTCTCCCTTATTGACCTGTTTGTTGAGAATTTCGAGGTAGAACGGGGAGCTTTTCAGGACGGTATAGTTTTCTACGATCTCTGCCGGTAACCGGGCAATCGCTTCATCGAGGATTTCCGGTTCATCCACCATCATCAGTTTCGGAAAACGTAATTCAGGATCCATCTCTTCCACAGCACGGTAACGTAACGGTATTCCCGTCAGAGAAACCTCATGTACCGTATATTTGCTGATATCTTTGTCGGGAGTATAAAGATGTGTTTTATCCAGCGCCTGGAAGTGGACTCCCAGTTCTCCGGAAAGCTGCGCAAACCGGAGATAATCGTCATGTTCCAGAGTCACCTCGGCAACACAGCTGCCATCTTCGGCGCGCTGTACCAGTGCCCCGTTGTAACTGATACAAAACTGCCCGGGTTTATCCAGTCCCAGCTCTGCAATATACCGCTGAATACCAATATAGGGCCTGCCCGAAGCCAGTACGACAGTGATCCCCCGGGCCTGAGCCTTGTGGATAGCCGATTTTACGGCGGGGCTTATCTGATGGTCCGGAGTCAGCAGAGTGCCATCCATATCAATTGCTATCAGTCTGATTGCCATAACGTCTCCGGAAATAATGAATAGTCCGCTGATGCTACCCTTTTTTACTGAATACTGACTACTGTTTCTATATCAACTGTGATCTGTGCCGTTTATTCAGTATCGGTGCAGAGCGGAAGGTTCGTCTTTTATTTCTCTCAGTGGACAAGGGAACACGGCCCCGTAGCCTGAGATGCTTGTGTTGCCTGCTTATCCTTAAGTGCGGGGTTTATTGAAGTATTCTGTGCTAACCGTACTGTGCCCACCTAAATAACAGGCCAGATATAAATTCTGACCACCCCAAACGCGCAGGAGACCTTCTGAATCAGGTGTTCTTACTGTCAGCCGTAAACAAGCAGCGTCGCATGATATGAAAAACACCGGGCTGCCCTGCTTCGTCAGGAGCTACCGCAAACAGCCAACACACTGAGTAAGTGACGACGCTTATTGAGTCCGTGGTGTGATCTTTGGTCATTGGCGATGGCTGCAGGTGATACCCGTTATCGCTCGTCGCTATCTGCTTACCTATCTGGCGGATAAACGGCAACAGACAGCCATCCCCCTTTACAATGAGGGGTTTCCTGATGCTGGCGTACTCCCTGTAACCGTTAATAAAGATCCACCCGAAGCACTCTGGTGATCCGTATGCAGGGAGTGCCTACCGGTGCAGTGCCCGGTGTTAACGGGAATGACTCCGCGGGGAATACCCCCATTTCTGACGCACCAGATATTAAAGTATCGTTAATTCATGGTTAAATTTCTGAATTTAACTTAAACGCTTAATAAACAGCCACAGCAAATGAAATGTTTTTTTTCGTGATAAATTATCTTTCCTAATGTGTTCAGAGCCTGCTTTTATCTGCCCCTTCATTTTGTGACCAATTGTTTCCACATGATTAGTAATGTTTTTTTTGGCCTTACTCAACCTTTACAATCGAATTCAACGATCGATACGTAATTATCCTATAGTCATAGACTATCAAATAGCCACAATTGATCGGTATTGACGAACTCAGGAATATAGCGATAATCAGCACCCATCAGTTTTCAGGAAAGAAACCGCTTTCCAATTATTAGTAATTTTTAAACGCATAATAAGTAAGAAAGTCACTGAATAACGTCAGTTATAAGGATTTTTAACAGTGGCCGGGGTCCGTACAGGATATGGATATTCAGAGGTAAAACATCTGACTTTTTGTATTTAAAAAAACGAATGCCGATCCTGAGAAATATTTAATTCTGTCAGCGGCATCTGTTTATGACTCCGGTTTCTTTTTTATTTCTTTAAATACTCTGATGATGAGGGAATGAATGTTTCATTATTTTTCATCATCAGTAACTGACTCATTAGCCGGGTTTATATCCCGGGAAACGCGGGTGACTTTTTATGAAACTTTTTAATTACCTTTCAGCTTTTACCGGCATTTGTTTTCTTTCTCTCGGCATGGTGTCTTCTGCCTCCGCCACACCGGTTATCGGTATCGGCAGCATGTACGATGTCCTGATGCCCGGCACACAAAGCATGACCAAACGCATTTATAACACCGGGGACTCCACAGCCTTTGTCCGTGTCGGAATACTGGAAATCCACCCGGGTAATAATACGGACCCGGATGAGAAACCCCAGAAAGAAGTGTCCGGCAAAACGCTCGAGCAGGACCGGCTGATTGTCACGCCACAGCGCCTGATTATCCCGCCCGGGGGATTCCAGGCAGTACGGATCCTCTGGCCCGGCAGCCGTGACACCGAGCGCTATTTCCGGGTCAGGTTTACCCCGGTGATGCCGGAAGCCGATGACAGTTTCGGACTGAATAAGGAAGCAGCCAGTGAGTACCGTAAAAATACACTGCATGCCGGACTGAATGTCCTGACCGGTTACGGAACCATTGTGATTGTTCAGCCTGACAAACCGGTGTTTAACTCCGAAATAAATAATTTACCTTCCGGTGACATTATTGTCAGCAATAAAGGGAATGCCACCGTATCGCTGGATAATATCCGTCAGTGTAAATCCGCAAATACAGACTGCGGTGCCGTCACCCGGGAATTTGTTCTCCCCGGAAAGACGAAGACGCTGAAAAAGAAAACCGGCTATAAAACTAATTTCACTCTTATCGAGGGAAATAACAAACGGGCGTTAAGTTATTAACCCCCGGCAAAAGTTAAGTCTCCCTTTACTTAACATCTCAGATATTACGTGTATTAACTTTAACCTTAAGGAATCATTACTATGAAATTCAACTTTTCTGCCCTGAATAAGTCCCTGGCCACCGCACTGGTTTCCTGCGCAATCCTGGGCGGCGCTGCGGCTCATGCCGCTGACTCACAGAGCTACACCATCAACCTGTCTGCCACTGTGCCGGCCGACAGCTTCCAGGTGATCCCGGTCGACTCAGGCTGGATTGACCAGACCCAGACCATGGGCTACGACATTGCAACCAGCAAACTTCAGTCTTTCGAAAAACAGTTCCAGTACAAAAACACCGCGGGCGCTATCCAGGCCTCACTGACCGGTAACCTGAATACCGACGGTAAACCGCAGCTGTCTAACGGTACTGACGTCATTCCTCTGGCGGTGAAGTTTAATAATGTCGCGCTCAGCCAGACGGCCACCACCGTGGTCAGCGAAAGTGCGGCCAAAGCGGGCGGACGTACAGCACTGAATATCTCGCAGGCCGATGATAAAGCCCTGACAGTGAACGGTTCTTTCACCGGCAGTGTTGCCATGATTTTTGAGCCGGTTGTTGCCGAATAAGGCTGTCTCTCTGCCCTAACCTGACGGAGGCTGCCATCATATTGTGGCAGCTTTTTTTATGAAAAAACATTTTCTCGTCCTGACTCTGTTGCCCCTGATGTATCCCCTGACGGCAACGGCTGAAGATATGATGCTGGCCGTCAATATGCGCGGCCTGCCCGAAGACTTCAGGCAGTATTTTTATGATGCCGAGCTGGTTGTGCAGGTTTACCTGAACGATACCCGCTTATTTGATGCTGCAGTCTCGCTGAGAAAAAACGGAGACATCCGCCTGCTTCGTACGTTTGACGATGCCGAAGATACTGACCCGGAGACCCGGGCACTCTGGACCGGCGTACTGAAACAGGGCGTCCCGACGGGAAAATGCCGGAAAGACTGCCCGTCCGGTCTGATGGAAGTCCAGTACCGGCTGGATAACTCGGTCCTGAAACTTTACACCGCAGACTATGAAACCTCCCGGGCAGGAAGTGCCTATATCGGCATGCCGGAAGATACCCCCGGCGGCATGATTATGTACAACGACATGTCATTAAGCAGTTCCGGATCGCTGCGCAGCTGGGGAATAAACTCCTCCCTGACCGCGTCTTTTGCCGGCTGGAGCCAGAGAGCCTCTTTTCAGTCTTCGGGTACCGACGGCAGTTACCGGTACAGCAGTTCCGGTCTGTATGAGCTGTTTACCCAGAAAGAACTTCAGGGCAGCTTTGTCCGGCTGGGCCTGTTTTCCCCGGACAGTGATAACGGCAATGTGCAGACCTCCGGTTTCGGCTATGACACCGTGGCGGGAGCGATGTGGGGAACCTCTGACACCCTGCTGGTCAGTACGGACAGCGTCAGTGCCTGGCCGGTCTATGTCACCGGACGCAACCAGTCGGTCGCGGAAGTCTGGCGCGACGGCCGGCTGATCCACACCCAGCAGTTACAGGCCGGCGTGCAGGCGCTCGACACCCGCCAGCTGCCGGGCGGTATCTATGATATCACCATCAAAATTATCGAAAACGGTCAGACGACCGACACACAGCAGGCCCAGATCTACAAACCCCAGGGATGGAGTGACCCGAACCGCCGCTGGCGCATGACGTTGTGGGGCGGCCAGCGCAGAACGCTGGCGACCGGGGATACCGGCACAGGCCGGGAGACCCCCTTTGCCGCCGGCGGCGGTATCGACGTACTGGCACACCCCCGCGCGATCCTCGGCGTCAGCACGGCGGTCACAGAGAAAGAACAGCAGGTCAGAACCCGGGCGAATATCACCCTTTCGCCGGATGACACCCTGTTCGCCCAGTACACCCTGGGTAATCTGGAATATCAGGCGAACCGGAATACCGATATCCGCTATTACCGCAATATTCCCGGCGGCGGCTCGGCCAGCCTGTTCTGGCGTTCAACCACGACAGATGTTTATGGTCACAGAACCGCGTCACGCCAGCAGGGCGATACCTGGGGCAGCAGCCTGTCGCTGCGGATGCCCTGGTCAACCTCCCTTATCGTGAACGGGCAGTATATGAATACCGCCTGGCGCCGCGGGGTGGGGACCGATGTCTCTGTGACCACCCTGGCCACTGTGGCCGGGCATGATATGAATTTCAGGGTAAGCGCCTACGACACGCCGGGCTTTAACAGCCAGCGCCGCGACCACGGTGTGTCATTCGGTGTCAGCCTCTCGCTGGCCCCTGCGGCCCGTCATACCGTGTCGGCGGAAACCGGCATGAGCGGGAACCAGGGCTATTCCAGCCTGAACTATCAGTGGCAGCCGGGGGACAACAGCAGCCTCCGCTCACTGGGCGGCGGGGTGTCATACAGTCCGCAGAATACCGTCTTCAGCGGTAACGCCACTGTCGATACCCCGTTCGTCAGCGGGGATGCCTACGTGCAGCATAACACGCAGGGAAGTTCCAATACCGCCGGCGGCAACCTGAGCCAGGTACTGGTGATGGGGGGAGGCAAAGTGGCCTCCGCGAACGGCAATGCCAGCCGCAGCATGGAATCCGCACTGATTGTGGATGTGGATACCGAGGATGACACCACCGGTATCCTCGCCTCCGGGACCTCGGCCGAAACGCGGCTGAAGCCGGGCCGTAACATCGTGCCGGCCGAGCTGTGGAAAAAGGATACGGTGCAGTTTTCGGCCAGCGGCGGGGAAAGCGTGCAGGTCTTCCCGTCGCAGGAAAGCATGCAGATGAGACGCGGCAGTGTGAAATATATCAGTGTGAAAGCAGTGAAAACGTTCACCGTGGTCGGGATGTTACTGGACACGCAGGGAGAAGTCCTGAAAAACCGCTATGTGAGCAGTGACGTCTCTGGCGGCATTATCAATGCCGAAGGGGTACTGACACTGGACTCCGGGGTGACCAACCGGATGCTGAGCATCAGAGCGGAAAAAGGGCAGCCGGCCCTGCAGTGCGAACTTCCGGCGGGAATGGACAAAACGAAGAAGGTGCAGTTTATCAGCACCGTCACGTGCCGGGCTGCCGGTACCGGAGAACATAAATGAAAAAGACACTGATTCACCTGCTGGCGGGGATCATACTGGGGACAGGGAGTCTGGCAGCGGGGGCAGCGACCATG